>Ga0116231_10003741_pt1 | contig 31287 bp, 19 predicted proteins | sample S1TSphgellanicum_2_FD_89695 | JGI IMG/M metagenome (GOLD analysis project Ga0116231, IMG submission 89695) | Host-associated microbial communities from peat moss isolated from Minnesota, USA - S1T2_Fd - Sphagnum magellanicum MG | ecosystem: Host-associated > Plants > Peat moss > Unclassified... | reverse complement strand
TTTTACTTGATTAGGTGTTGTAAAAGATGCCTTCCTATAAAAATGACATGCGTCAAAAGAATTGACACTTTCAATTATGAATTGCACATAACCAAGAGTGAATCGGGTGTAAGTCCACTGGTCAACTTTGCATTGAATGTTACATGGGTTAATAAATATGTGAATGTTTGAATCAATTCATGATGCCAAAACATGGCATATATTGAATATATGTCAAAACCTAGGCTAAATAGGCTAGCTAACTAACCTAGCCTACCTAAGCTAGGTCCCATAGGCTTAAAACATGGGTTAGGTACGAGCCTAGGTGGCATAGCCTACACACCTTAGTTGAAATTAGCCATGTAAACTACTTAGCTAGACTAAGGTAGACAAGTTGCAAGAATAAACATTTGAACCTCTCACCTTCACATTGAAGCACAAAGTCCTTAGCATTACATCAATTTTTTTTATATAACATAAAATATAACCACAATTTTAATGAATGTTTTTTTAACTTACCTAAATGACCTACATACTCAACCTACCCTAGGCTACCCAAGCTATCTAATTAGCTATTTAATGGTTACCTAAATTACTTAAGCTACATAGGGGCTTACCTATAAACACATAGGGGTTGCCTAGGCTACATTTCCATTTGTGATATCTATGATGCCATGTGTGAGTTTACCATTAGATAATTAATGACCTATAATTGTAACATTCATTTAATAAGTTTTATTACACCCATGTGTTGAAGTTCTATTTAATATTTTTTTAATGTCCAAATGTAAACATTTATTATTAGTTGTCCAATGGGCATTAGTTGTTGTTGCCACTTGTGTTAATTATATTGGGCACAACAACACATCTTTGGGTTTTGTAAGAAAATTCTTATAGTCATATCATGTGTCAAATTATTATTTGATAATTAAGACCTTAAAGTTGCAACATTCATCTAATAATTGCATGTATTACATTTTGTTGTAGCCATGAGTCATGATGTTGACTATAATCGTAACACCTTGTTGCCACATGGCATGTTATGTCATCATCATGGAAGATTAAATTGTTGTTAATCACAAAGGTCAATGGTATTTTGATTAACTAATAAATGAATTTCATAAAAATTAGTATCATGGGTCATGATGTTGATTATAATCGCAACACTTTACTACCACATGGGAGATTGAATCATTTTAGTGGCAAATGTCAATGGTACTTTGATTAATTCATTTCACACCACAAATATATATTAAATTTTACCATAAATTAAAGAATAATGAAATATTTTACCCCAAAAACCAATGAGTTGTCACATTGACTACAAGGTGCAAACATTCAATCACGAACCACACACCCCCCTCTTTTAAATCTTTTTTTTTAATTTTAAAAAATTAAATATATATTTTAAATAAATATTATTATATTAATTCCATATTGAAAATTTTCCCAAAATACAAAGTAGGCAATTATTAAATTTTGCAACAAACAAAAAGGTATGAATTTTTTTCATTATAAAAGTAATGGTTACAAACGATTTTAAAATCATTCTGGTTATTTTTTCCTCATTAGATTGATTTCAAAACATTTACAAAATGCATATCAATATATTAAAAATAACCTTAGATTAAAATATATATATTTCTAATTTTCTTTTTTTTTAAATGTTATATACACAAAATTTAATAATGACCTTCAATTGTTTTGGTACATGTTTGCAAAATTGCATCTTATAATTACAAAAAACCATAATGCCACATGGCATGTTGATGTCCTTAGTATTACTTAATGATTTGTGTGACTAAATAATTATAGATGTTATCAATACTAGAATTCTAGGTTTTTCAAATGTTCCAAGTTGACTAATTAGTCCTTATTTACCAATGGATATGTCCATTTTGACTAAAGGTTCAAGGCATGTATTTTTTTACCAACCAACTTGACTAAAGTGACTTATTTAATCAATACATTTAGTCAAGTTGAATAACCTTAATCAAAATGACAAATGGGTTAAGTTAAATGAAACATTCAGTCAAATTGAACATAAGAAATTAACATCAATAATCAAAATGACCAATGTTCTTTAGTCAAATGGAACATCTTAAATGTCTATTACATACCTACTTCCCACCTACAATCTTATGACCTACCTACCTACCAACCCACCCACCCACCTACCTAGGTACACTACCTACCTACCCACTCACCCGCCTGCCTATTTAAGTGTATTACGTACCTACCTACTTACCTACCTAAATACCTATATACTACCTACCTCCCAATTATCCTACTCTCTAATTATGTTTGATAGGTTGCACTTATTTTGAAAGTGCATAAGCTTTTGAACAAAATAGATCAAATGTTTTTGTTTAGTTCTAAAATTAGTTTAGTTTTAAAACATATGTCCAAGGACAAGGAAGATACTCTAGGAAATATGTCCAAGGATGAACAACCTGAGGATGACCATCAAATAAGCAAAAAAAAGAAAGGCATTTGACACACAATCAACATGGATGTGCTAAATAATGAATAATTATTAGCAAAACAAGGCTGGGAAGGAATCCTCCAACCTTGGACATATACCAAGGCTAAGCAATATGTGATTTGAAGTAACATTGATTGACATTGGCCTATTTCTAGGCTAACACCAATGACCACATACAATGCAACCTCTTGGTTCATGTGCCAACACCTAGGCTTAAAGTCTAGAATGGCAAAGGTTTGGGATTTTTTCCATGGCTAGCCCACACTTTTTCCAAACAATGATGTTCACTTATGGTTGTGCCAAATGGTGTATGTTGAGGTCATCCTTCAGGGAGATGTGGATTGGACAACAATTCCAAATACAAGGGTGGTGGAGAGTTTTCCAAGGGTGAAACATATCCCACATGGTTTTCCTCTTGAACACCATGTGGTGGAAATTAAAGTCCATGGGCAAGCAATTAGTCCCCACAAGATTGAATTGTTGCAACAAATTGAACAACCCACACCTAACACAAGTGGAAGGGCAAGGAGAGCTATAAAGCCACCTTTGCAAAGGGGATGGCTCAGGCTTGCCTCACAACGAATAAATCTTGTGTCACCACCCAGAACAAAAAAGGAAATGTTGTCAACATTGTAGCTTGTAATGGATATGATCATGTCATTAACCCAAGATGCCATTGAAGAGCTCACACTTGCATATGTTTAAAGACTTGAAACAACACATATGGCATGAATCCAAAACTTGAAAAACATGCATTGTCGCAACCTTAGCCTTGGGCTCGTGACCAAAGTAAAGGCTTGCAAAGGTGCGGGCCAAGAGTGAAACCCAAGAGACACATTTCATGCTCCTAGGAATGTAAGAAAATAGGAAAGAATGAACCCCCACACTCCCAAGTGAACTCTCACTTTGGGAGTTGGAATCCTAGTGGACTCCCCAATTTTCAAAGGGCGATTGCAGGGGTCACAACTCATTGGATTGAAAATTTCCTTATATCATTGAAAATCTCTTGGAACTTAAATGTCTAAAATGGGTTCACATGATCCATTTGGGTATTTAAAACATAAGTTCTGGCCAAAAGAAGGGCCGGGAGTCAAACTGTCAATTTGACTCCCAACCATTAAAAGTCAAGAATCTCCTTGATTTACTTGTGCTCAGGTGGCGTGCCACATATCGTTGAAACTTGACAAGGGTTACAACTTTGCTTTAAACTTCACCTCAATCGAAGATTTACAAAAGAAGTTATGGGCCTCCAAAGTTGTGAGAGTCTTAATTTTGGGAATTTCGGAACTCTCAACTTGGGAATCCCGAAACAAAATGACAATTGGGTGCAAGCCCCGTGGTTAGGCATAAATAATACTATAAGGGGGAAAGTGGTGGCTTCCCCCAAGTCCGGGCTTAGTGAGTCTTATTGTGAGTCATGGATTATAATACCACAAATTATTGAGCTTTAGTACTATAGTTTTCCTTAGTATTAATGATTTAAATCCTGATAAACCTCCAAGTAATAATTATTAAGAGTTGAAATAACCTTTGGATATTTCAGCGTAAAAGACTCTTTTATTTAAATTGATGCAAGGTTTAGTTAATTTTAGGACCTAGTACACCTTTTAAAGTGCATTATCCTTTCATGTTGTAGAAAAGGGAAAAGGGATGTAAAATTAGATGTGATTTATTAATATATTGGGAATACAAGCCAATAATTAATAATAACATTTCGCCATGACAATATTAAGTTAGTCTGTAAAATAATCTTCAGGCACAAATGATGTACTTGAAATATTTTTAGGATGTAATCCTAATACATCTTTATTTAGTCTTCACTTTTATCAAACTCTTAAATAGAATCAAAATCAAATTTAAGTATTAACATTTCCACCTGAGTGGCCTCTAATGAATTACAAATTAGTAAACAATTTTAAGGGGATAGATCACAATTGCAAAAACTCCAGAATGCGATGAATGGTGCGAGCTAGGTATTCGGCTCGATGCTCCATGGAAAGGGGGTTGATTGGGCTTCACAACCAACGATAATGACCATCACCAGGAACCAAAGTTTGATAATGAAGACGAACATCATCGTCTTCACATTAACACTCTTCAAACCTTTTTAGTGTGGCTTCACAAGCAAAACATTTTTAAAAATATATTGTTAAGGCATGTGGGTTAGGAGACAATCAATGATCCCATGCTGAACGATCGACTTGAGTACGCACCACTCTTCTGGACAGTTTTTCTTTGCGCGACCATTGAAAGACATTCACGTCAAGCGGTGCTTCTTCAAGCTCTTCCTTCTATACTAATGAAACTGGAGGATTCGAAGGCATAGCAACATCATCTGCCATGACTAAATTCTCAAATGCATTAACAAAAACCAAGAAGGTAGTAGAAACAATGTGGTACTTGCGTTTAGAAAGGGTCGATGTTTTTTTATTTAACAAATTAAGGTAGGCGTAAGGTGTGGGAATGATGGTGAAACCTCATGAAAGTTCAAACATTTTAGATCTAATGGATTCATTGAACCCTAATTTTGACGGTGGATCTAGAAGTATGTGGGGGTTTTTGTGATGCAAATTTTAATTCCAATTTACTATGTACTACATAGTTAATTAGTGCATGAAAAAATAATAATAGGGGATATCAAAAGAGTAAATGATACGCGGGGATGTTATTTCAACCATTGAATTGATTTAGTCAAGTAAGGATTCAAGGATGTTTACTTGTTACTATCGATAAATTGTCCTACTAGTTAATTACTTGAAATAATTAGGATGAAGAAGTAGGATGTGAGGGTCAACGGACGGAAAAGATAAGGATCAAGCTCAAGAACTTCATCAAGATATCCAAGATAAAGGGAAGGATGAGTCCTCCAATCCCATTAGTCATGAGGATTGTCATCATATTTAATTCGAGGATGGAATATTTTTTTTGTTTCATCGGGCCGAAGAATTTTCATCCTAAAATCAATTGGAAAGCAAATCATTCTCAATTTTCGTTGGCTCGTGAAGGATGAGGAGGCCATTGATTAAAGGGGAAGATTTCGAAGCTTCCATTGGGCAAGGGGAACAAGTTCAAGGAAAGGTCATGGAGGCTTACCAAGGGAAAGAGGAGTATCTTGTGTTGGGGGAAGGGAAAAGGAAGAGAAGGAAAATGTGAAGAAAAGATTAGTTCTTATGTGTGGAAAGGTGTTGTTCATGAAAAAGATGTGTGCAAGAAATAAGGATGGAAGGAATTCCATGACAAAGCTTCTGAAATTTTATTTCAAATAATTGTTCCTCCCAAATCCACCGTTGGATTTGTGTCAAATTTAAAACAGTTTTTATTTAGGAGGTGTAGAAGGTTCTCTCTAAATTTCAGCATCATCGGTTTGATTATAAGGGAACTACACTTGCTAGGAGTAGAGGGTGTTTATAGTGGAGTTCGTGGAAGGATTTCCATGACAAAGCCTCTGGAGTTTTATTTCAAATAGTTATTCCTTTCAAATCCACCGTTAGATTTATGTGAAATTTGAAATGGTTCTTATTTAAGAGGTGTAAAAGGTTCTTTCGAAATTTCAGCATCATCGGTTTGGTTGTAAGGGAGCTACACTTGCTAGGAATAGAGGGTGTTTGTAGTGGAATTCATGGAAGGATTTCCATGACAAAGCCTCTAGAGTTTTATTTCAAATAGTTGTTCCTCCCAAATCCATCGTTGGATTTGTGTCAAACTTAAAATAGTTCTTGTTTAGGAGGTGTAGAAGGTTATTTTTAAATTTCAACATCATCGGGATTGTTGTAAAAGAGTTACACTTGTCGGAAGTAAAGGGGGTTGAAATTGTCTGTTTTTTCCTCAATCTAAGCAAAGTGATTTTTAGTCCCAAGGCTTAACTCTTGATCAAAAAAATAAAAACTTATAAAATTTTGTAACATGGCTCCTTTTTAGATTAACTTTTCAAAAATCCAATGCATGTTAGATTAGGAGGTTATATGTAGATGTTGAAATGAATGGGAAAAAAGGGGTTCAACCATCAAGCGTGACATTGAATGAACATCAACATAATGCCCCTTCACATTCCATCATGGTGAATAACGATTCTCTCACGATGTCTTTGTATCTTCCAAGTGCACACGACACATTAGATTTTTAATGAACTTCATTGCATTACATTGAACCACTTTACTTCTTAGACTACAACTACATAGTAGTTCCACTTCCAAGCTGGTTTTGTGAATGCATATCTTCATGTTGAAGGTGTGCAAAAATGCCTCACACCATACATCATCCTTTTGCTTCAACTCATGTAGTTCTTTAATTTATGATTTTATCTGTTTTGTGCTAACCCTAAGCTCCTTATTTTCATCTTGCAATTTCTATATGAGCACTTTAATCTTCTACTCATTCTTTGCCATGTTCTTCCTCCAAATTTCTATGTTATGCTTATAATCCTTCTAGAAATCCTCTCTTTATCCAATTCCACCTGTAGTATTGCCTTCTCCTTCTCCTCTGTAACTAATCTATTTTTTAAACTGCTCACTTCCAAATTCAAATTCCCCATATTCAAACTCACAATTGCCATCGTCTGAAATAATTCAACTACCTTATCTACTTGCATTATTTCCATAGCTACCTCTTCCATAGACTTTAGTGTACTTGTTTGTGTCGTAGGATTTTTGGATCCTTCTACAAATGATCCCATCTTTTGCACCAATCTGTTCGTTAGCCCAAATTCAAAGGGCAATCCCTCTGTAGATCCTAGTATACTAATTGGTACTTGTAGTTATAGTGGTTTGAACACTACAAAAAAAAGTTGTGTTTCCATTCTCTTCGTCTACACTTTAGTAGCTTGTAAACCTTCTTATGTCTGCTATTGTTGCTGTTGTTGTTGCTACAAATGATGTTTTAAATTTTGGAAATGTTGTCAACTTCCAAGGATTTCCATCCAATCTTCATATGCATCCCCATCAAAGTGTAGATGTTCCTCACCCTCTGGAAACCTTGTGTCATGTGTGAGGTGGCCAAGACTATTGTTATTATTACTAGTGTAGCCAAGTTTTTAGACTAAAGATGTCCAATGTTGTTCAACATTGTTGTTATGATTGGTTATAATAATGAAAAAGAACTAGTGGGTGGAAACCATTTTTGTTTATGTATTTATAGTGAACTGAAAACTTAGCGTAACCCATATGGTGAGATCATTCAACATAATACCTGAATGTTTAAACAGGAATTGCCATTTTCTAGCAAGGGGTGACTTGCCACCAAACTAAGGATTTCAGATAAGTGGTCCTTCAGAGTGTGTGTGTGTGTGTGTGTGTGTGTGTGTGACTGTGCTTGGAAAGAAGGTTGGGGGAGCTTCTAACAGGGAATGTGACCCATGTATTCTCTGGTTGCTTTATTGTGTTGAGTCCTCACTTATTGAACAGATGTGGGTAGTTAGTGATTTGACTCCTTAGATAGTTGTGATTTGCTTCCATCACCATACAGAATGTGGTCAATGCAGTAGTCTTGTAGACACATGTAATTGATGTAGTCCTTTACAAACCTAGTGGAAGGATATAAGCACTTCATATGTATAGTAATAGTAAAAGACTTTAGGAATTGATATCCCTATACAAGTGGCATGTCCAAGTATCACTTGCCAAGTTCCAGTTTCCTTCTTTCACTAGATTGACATAGTTTTCTCATTACAACTAAGTATTTGTAGTGTTTGACCCTGCAAGAATCTTTTTTCCCTTTGTCCTATACTTGCTACACTTGTCTTTGCCATAAAACTAGATCAATAGTTCACCTGGCAGCTTTCCAAATTCTTATCTGGCAGATTTGATTGTAGATGCAACATACAGTAGCTGTCTGTTTCATTACTTGTAGATGGTTTAAAGAGAAAACCCAAAAATGAAAAAAAGAAAAGGAAAAAAGGAGGAGGAACAATACTGGATCAAATGTTTTTGAAGGTCCTTCAAAGCTACAATTTAGAGGTGCAAGGTTATACAAAATAGTATGAAAGAAACATAAACAAACTTAGTATCTATTACTAAGAGAGATTGGCAGCAAATGCCATAAAAGAGAGAAGTGCAGGAAAAACAATTATGCCATCAAATAAAACAAGATTGATGCAGTAAATTTGACCACAGAAGATGGTAATCCCTAGGACCCCAGCTGAAATTTGACTTCATCTATTATACTATTACACTATCTTCCAGATTTATACACCTATCTTTTTGGAAATGCAAGTCAATAGTCCAAATAGTAGCCTGAGCAATGTAATAGCATACATTTTCACCACACATGAACAAATCAACAGATATCCAGAACCATGACAACACACAACACAAAAACTATAAAACCTTTACATATTGAAAACTTTGTGATCATTCTAGAGTTGGCTTGTGGCTTTACTAGATTATTGGGAATAAGGGTTGCACTTCATCAGAAACTCCTTGAAAGAAGGTATCTCTCAATGCAAGTACAACTCTATGGTAGATCAGTGATCACAAAAAGAGTTATTTGTGCTAACAACTGCTATAGGTCCACCATCTTGAGTAGAGCTTACAACTTTGTACAATTCTGTGTGCAGACATGCACATACAGAAGTGATTATATTAAACTACAGGATATACTATAAATTTACTTGGAGGTAACTCAGATGGGCAATCAACCAAGATGCCCACTGCTGCAACAATACAGAAGTCACATTTTAGCTAGGATGTAGAGGACACAATACTTATAGTATAGGGAAGAAGCTCTCACAAATCAGGCTAAATTGAACTTGATTCCTTTTTTTCTCTCACTTCAACTTGAGTTCAAATATATACTAATTGTGAGGCTTCATAGAAACAGAACTGGGAAAAGATAAGGCTTAAGGACCCCATCATGACAGGAGTTTATAACCCAATAACCACGTATAAAGTATAATTTTGCTTAAAAAGACCACACTCAGAGGTAACAGACACCCATGAAAATTCTTGATCCTCCTCAGGAATACAGCACTGAGAAAGTTCCACTTTAAGGAATTATAATTCCACCTTCATGTTGCTAACTGGCAAATGACCTGCAAAATCACCAATAGTTGTGAATAACCATTCTTAAAACACTTATTCAGATGCTGATGCACTTATGCAATTCATTAATAGAAAAGGTAATTGGTTACTTAAAAACCTGACTTAATTTTTCCAATGTATTTGGAGGTTCCTTACCAAGCAGAACCTTCATTGCAGATAATAAGGAACACCTTACCAAGCATAACCTTCATTGTAGATAACAAGGCACTTATTACCAAGCATGACCTTCTTGCACAATTTCAAATTAGGTCAGGTTTTCAACTAGGTGAAGGGCAGGTCAAATCAGGTATTCTGTTGTTTTTGGGCTTGGGAACTTGGGCTACCACCCTCATTCCCATGCCCTCAAACAACAGAATGCCCTCTGGACCTGCCATTCACCTATACAAATGTCTCATTACTTTGACCATATGAAAAGTTCACAAGCTGTTCAGGAAAGCAAGGTTTCTCTAAAGATTTTCCAACTTCTGGTTAACTTCTCATTTTGCTAACAATTCACATGACATTCAAGGCCTGGAACTTGAAGCTTACAATTGAAGCCTTGGGACATCAGGGAAGTTGGCCCACATTGCAAAATCCCCATCTGGACTATACTCTGCAAGTCACCATCCCACACAGTTGATCCCTACAAAGACCAACATACAAAGATTAAACACTTTTACAGACAAACTTTTAGTTAGTCCAAGAGATTTCATGTGCATGATGCCTCTGTCACAAAACTGCTTAGAAAAATACTTGAGTGCATAATCATATCAGCAATGGGTCTGGAACTTTTTTTATGTACTATAATGACAAAGTATTTAACTGCTCTTATGTGCAGTACAGAGGACATGCTTTGGCGTACCGGAGTTACACCACAATTGCTTCCTGTCTCCATATTGCCATTCAAAGAGCACCTGAAGTCTACAGCATAGGCTCCAATAGTGTCAAGTGCACCAACAGGTTCTTGCTGCTTTGCATTATGGCTGATGAATGAGGCATGATCAATAGGGCCTGTAGCTCCAAATGACTGCTGCATCATCTACATAAAGTACTGGATACATCAACTTCTCCTGCCATTGGGATGTGAAAACTTTGTACATTTTTTTTCGGTTGTGACCCACTTGGTTTTCAAGGTCAACTCCAAAACTAGTTAGTAGTACCAACTATTTCCAACAACGAAAAGATCAACATGGTCCTAGATCAATTGCAGGTCCAAAAAAACAAAAGAGAGAACTTGGAAACATGGAGACTACCTCTTTGGTGCTCACGGTATCAAAGTTGACATCCATTTCAGCAGGCACAGTTGCTAATCTCATTGAAAGATGCTACATAAGTCAAAGTAGAGTTCAAATGATTAGTTCTTGGAGGACAGAACTCTTACAAACAATTGCTTAAATAAGAGAGAAACTTGCACATGGACTACAAACATGCTAGTAAATTCTAACCCACAATAAAGAGAATAAATTAGTTTTGAGGATGCATATATTTGTACCTCAACTTGGCGCTGGAGCGATTGCACATAGTTGATGATCTCATCCAACATCACCGCCTTCCCTGTGACCTGAGGATGTCAAGAACAGAATTTTGGGGAACATTAGATTCCTGACAAGATTGAAAGGAATTTGATCACATTTAAAGCACATAAAAGATACCAGGTTGCCATTTCCAATTATGAAAGTTCTCAATTCCAGAGCATAAAAAGTTTTACCTTACTACAGCCTGGCACAAGATCTTGCAGATGTTTCATACGCTCACTTATCTTCTCACGACGAATCTGCAAGAAAGAGATCAAATGACCCTTGAAGTCACCAAATGATCAACCCATGATGATCTCAACAAAAGAAATGTCATCAGATTCAAGCTCGATGCATTCACAAGATTCTCACAGATTCTGGAAGTACTAATTTCAACAATGTTTTGAGAGATTCACTCGTGATGTATGAATCATACCCTTTCAGCGAGGCTATGACTGTCAGTAGCTTGGCCTCTTCTGGCACGCACATGGATGTAGTCTTGTTTGCAGAGATCTGCATGAGACGATTTTCCAGTGTTTATTTCCTTTGACCTGCCTTGGCTAGAATCATTGTCAGAGTTGTCAGCAGCATTGTGGCTGCTTCCTTCTGCCTTTGGCTTTTGTACTTCTTCTTTTGTAGTACTCTTCCTTGGGGTACCATCTTCGTTCTTGCACCGCTTGGGTTTTAGAGTGTTGTCATTTTCAAACACCACAGATTCTGGTGGGCACAAGCTGCTGCTTGCGTGACCTCTACAGTCATCTGCAGGTGCAGTGAACTTCTTCCTCTTTTTCTCAAGAGGCTCATGAGGACCAGCATCATGCACTGTAAAACTATTAGTCTCAGACTCCCCAGGGTCGAAACTCTCAAGACCAGCGGCTTCATCAGCAACGCTGTTCTTTCTTGCTCCCTCAATGGCTTCCAGACTCGGAAGAGAACTTCCGTTTCCAGTTGGCTCCTTTTCATCATCCGAAATCATGCGAACCCGTGTAGCTGCTTGTGAGTCTTGTGCTCCAGTGTTCACTCTTGTTGTACCCTCAAGCGAATTCTGAAAGCTAGAAATGCACTCCCCTCCCGCAATCTTGACCAGCCCGACGACAGTCGACGAGGTTGGGGAAAGCTTTCCAACATTGCTCTCATGAGCCTGTTGGCCACCACCTCCTCCGGACCTTGGACTGGTAGTCTCGCGATCGTCAGCTGCCAACAAAGCTGGAATGGTGTGTTGTGGAGCTTGGGGATAGTTGGCCGCATTGCTACAAAACGGAGAGAATTTTGCCACTAATGGAGACGTAAAACCTGGATCTGAGCCGCCGGAGAATTGCGCCAGGCTAGTACGCGAGGTCGCTGCAAGGCCAACACCACCTTTCAGTGTGGCAAGGCCTCCAGCGGCTTTGCTCGGATGATCGTTAGTGAGACCTGCAGGAGCATTAGAACACGAGCTACTTCCAAGATTCAGCAACTTCTCCATAGGGTGCCCGGGTCTGTGAGAGATTGAAACACCCATTGAAGAAGAAGGAATAGTACCAGCCTGATTGTTGCTAGTGCCACCACCCATTCTATCAATAAGCTCCCGAATCATGGCCCCTTCAGTCATATGATGAACTCGATTGCCAGAACTTCGAGGTGGTGCGCGCGCACGGTTGTAGCTGGTCGGCGTCGAAAGTAGAGATGCCATGGAGCCTCCATACTGTAAGCAAGCTTTAGTATCCTCCACCTGTTGTGCCCACTCTCTGCTAGTCTCAACAGAACCCAAGTGCTGCAGCAACACGGAATCCGCGTTCCCCTTACAACTGCTCGACAAGCTGCTGTGTTCCTGCACCAAAGCACCGGCTCCTGCAAGGCTCTTCACCTTATTCTGCAATATGGGGTGCTGATCAGTAGCTGCTGTGATCAAGTACGAATCCACAGTAGCTGACTGGCCATGACACCAACCAGGATGAGTACCGCCACCGCCGGGCGAGCTGCTGCCAACGGATTGGTAGCTAGAATATGGACTGTTAACAAACGAGTTGTAAAATGATGCCAGAGATGATGTCGAGTGTGGCGACGAGCTTCGCATATCCCCCGTTCCGGACGCAATTTTGTTGAAATGGCTGGACAGCAACGACATGTCTGGAGAAGCAGACGCCATGGACGCCATGGTAATGTAACTCTGCAGCTTCGATCCTGCGCTTACAAGTATCTAGACTTCAACCGCGAATAACGTCGTCACTTTCAACCCTCAAGAGCTTCGCTACTCTGATATGCTGCACGTCCTTCTCGCCTAGCAAGCAGATCAGTTGTCAAAAGCGGATATTTTAGTACTAGGGCTCAACGACCAACTGCATATATCCAACCAAGACCGGTAAACAACAGTTCATACTGATTGTTTTGTTTCAATGCGAGCTCACACTTTTCCTCCAAGCGACCTGCATAAACTGCAGTGTGATTACGATTTTGCTTCACCCAGCAAAAAATCAACGCAATTGCAAGCACTTTGTGAGTGCGCACATACGAAGAGCCGTGAAAGAGACAGATTGCACGCTTTCCAGATCTCCTTCTGCCAGCATCTCTTGGAAAGAGAAAGAAGAGAAAAATATAAGTCTGGCCGGACTCATGCGTCACTCACTCCTTCTCTATTTCTGCTCACATGGGTGTTTCATGTGTTCATTAATCCCAACTACAACAGCTAGCTCTCTACCGGATCAGTACAATAGAAGCAGCAGCTGGAACTAGCATAACGGAGAAAAACGATCAGAAGGTTTTAGAGTTTGGAGAAACAGACTACAAACACGGCCCTTGAAGATGTGGATGGAGAACTTAGGCATGGCCAAGTGCCATAACATGAGGGCAAATGTACTGGAAACTGTTGAAACAAAAGCAGGCCACGGGAAGAATCACTCACCGAGTCACCAGGTTGAAACTCTCTAGATCAGAGCCGAGAGTTTTGAGCATAAGCTACTGTCGTGCTCCAAGAGCGCCCCCATCTGGACAAGCCACGATTAACAACAAGATGCAAAGGAGAAGCTTCATCAGTTAGTATCAAACACTAGTACTACTCACAACTTCCAAAACGACTTACAATATACAAAATTCAGGAATTGACTAGTCCACCAGCTCTGAACTGAACCAAACAGAGCAAAAAAAACCTACACTCATAGCTATAATATAATAGAGCATCAATAGAGTTGCTGCACTTGAGGAGTTGCAGGAGTGTGTTTGAAAGCTTTGCCTGCCTGATTAATGGACGTAGAAGAAACATGACAAACTTTGTGTTTGCTGGGGAACACACACACACACACTGCACGGAACTCGTCCTGTCTCACTCCTGCAATTCTTTTCTTTAAACAAGGAGGGTCAGAGGGAACAAAGATCAAGTGGTGACGAGACAGAGATGACATTTAGATAATATAATGGAAGATGAAGTGCTTCCCACTGCTACTTTTTTTTTCCCCCAAGCTCTTTCTCTAGAGGGGACCTACGAACAAACAAACACACCTGCAAAAGACTGAATCGAGAGATGGGGTATGTCATTGTCCTTTCTGTGTGACCCCACGGCATGTCAGCTGGCCACACTTCTGCTCCAATCCATTTCGCTTAACAAAAGGAGGCCAGAGTGAACCAGCACCTACCAGCTGAGCACACTCCTGTTCCACTCTATTCAGCTTAACAAAAGGGGGCCGGAGTGAACCAGTACCCACCAGCGCACCTACTGTGGTTAGTACAAAGCTAACCACCATAGTTAGCTCTGCACTAGCCATCCACAAGTATCTACTATCTACCTACCTAATGGTCATCAAGTGCCTTGCCTTCTTTACTTACCTATGTAGTAACCACTCATATTCACTACCTACTTCCTTAGAGTTTGTCATTGTCCTTTCTGTGTGACCCCACTATGTCAGCTGGGCCCACGTCTGCTCCAATCTATTTGGCTTAACAAAAGGGGGCCAGAGTAAACCATCGCACCCACAAGCGCACCAACTGTGGTTAGTACATAGATAACCACCGTAGTTAGCAATGTACTAACAACTAACTATCCACATGTACCTACCTAGTAGTCACCAAGTGCCTTACCTTCTTACTTAACTACATAGTAACCACAGGTATTCACTACCTATGTACTTATTGTACTTACTTTAAAATATAGGTACTTTCCTAGGTAGTGTCAGGCGGAAGTAGGAGGGTCTAGAGAATAGGTTACCAAGGTCCCAATGGATGGTGCACTGACGAGTGCTGTGTCACATAATCCAATGGTACCATCACTTTGGGCACAATCGCATATCAAATCCCCCTTTCATCCATGACACATTTGTTGAGGCATCACCTTGATGGTAGGTGATGTTTTGTGGTAGATGACATACTCTTCTGGTGCTCTTTCACAGGTTTACTCTTGCCACTCGGAGGTAGTTTACAGTTTACACTTACGAGCTTGGGTCATTATGGCAGGGCCACATAGAGTTTCTTTTGTTTTTTGTTTTTTTTCCCACTTGCAGAATCTGTTTAAAAGCTTTTGGAAAAACAGCTGGGAAGCTCTAGTGCATTATCCCTTCTAAGTAATAAGTAGTGCTAGAACTGGGTGACCAAGGAAAAAGCTCAGGATTAATCGAAGGTTCTATAGTGTCAATTCAAAAAATATATAATTACATATAGTTCATACTCTCTTTACAATATTCAAATTTTATAATATGCTTGTCTCTCTCTTCTTTTTATTTCTCTCAAATATTCCAATATGATTCTCAATCGTTCATCATTATTAAAGTCAATTGTAGATTTTATTAGATAACACAGAAATGAAAAAGGCATGTAAATAGGTAAGGGAAAGGAGTGAGGTAGCTAGACTTGGAAGAGGTAGTTAATATTTGGAAAAATATTTGAATTAATAATAATAATAATAATAATAACACCATTACATGGATAGCTAGTCTGCTTGAAACCATAGACATGTTACCAGCTACACATCATTTCAGTGTCCTTTGGGTGTTTATTTCAGCGGATGACATTCTGCGAAGTAAAGGTCTCTTTTTTTGTGAAAAATGGGAAAGAAAAAAGAACAATGATTATTATCTTTACAACTATAGGCAGTAGCAGGTTTAGATGAGTCTTAGTAGTTGTATGTAATTTTAACTAGCCTTTGTTCCTGGTAAGAACTGGATTTTGATAGATTAGTTGAGGTTCATTTTGGTTTATTAGTTCATATATACCCATTAGTATGAGAGTGGGTTATGCTATGTTTCTGTGTACCTCCCAAAACCAACTGGAATCTCATTGAAGATTGATAAAAATGGAAATTAAACATTGTGGAATGGGGAATATGTGGTTACTGCATCAGTGGTGCATTTGGTGTGCATTGCTTTGCCTTCTTCAAGAAAAGGCCTGCTTTTCAAATTTTCCTCTTGAAAGAAAAAACTATTCTTCACAATGCAGCTTCTTTATTCCCTGTAATAGTGATCAGGATGAAACCAGGCAAAGGTGTTGTTTGTTTGATTTTGAGGGTAGTCCAAAACATCTAGATAGTTTGAAGAGACACATGGGCTGCACACAAGGTCCTGTCCAGTATTGGCTGGTTCTTCACATTTTATCCATAACCCGGAGAGCAAGGTCTTTGTGAAATTTTCTTTTCCTGTGCCACACAGGGTGTCAATCTTTTGAGACCCATGAAGTATGGATTTGTTTGTTGAAGTAAGTGCCCTTGGTTATCAATTTTCTTGGTGTTTTCTTTAATAATACCAACATTTACACATAAGGATTGATTTTGAAATACTCAAGACCTGATACCTGACCTAATTCCCAACCTGACAACCATCTAGTGTAACGACAAGGTAGGTCTTTGTATGTGAAAGTTATCCCAAATAAACAAAAATCCTCATTCCCATGCACTTCTCACAATCGCCAACTGAAGCCTATTTATTTCAAGTTGCCAGACAAATGTATTCCAAGTTGAAAGGGGAGCTGAAAGTGGAGTTTAAATTGGAGAAGTGCCACCAAATCAGATCAAAGGTTGTACTCAATTTTTAAATATTTGAGACCCTGTTAGGACAACACATGGAAAGATATGGGCCAATTTTTGGTTTTCATCTTAGGAATGCCCAGCCCATAAGGGTCTTGCTATGCCTCTATAGTTGATATAAAGATAGGTAGGGTCTCAAGTAAGGACTTTGTCTGATTCTTAAACAACTTCAAACCCTACAAGTCGATTACTCTGAACCTTTTTTATGACCAACTTTTCCCAATAAGCGGCCAACATGGTCCTTTCACAAATCATTCAAGGAAATTGCCACAGACAGTAATATCACTAAACCTTCCTAGACCATATGTTCCATTTGGCTGTGCAAACTAGCAAGAGTTTTGCATCTAAATTTGGTAGGCTTGCTGTTTGAACCATGGTGGGCAGTCCATGTCCCACACTGACATGAGCATGGGTGTAAGTGGACTGCATACAGCCTCCCCCTTTGGAGATTGGCAAGAAGACAATCGAAACCAGCAACTGTTCAAAAAAAGGTCAACAGTTTCTTACAAATATGCTTTAGATTCTGAAATAAACAATCCTACTTCTTATATTGGAGCCTGAAATAAGCATTTAAATAAATTAATTGTATGATATGGGTAGAATTCAATGTGGTATGATGCTCTGAGAAGGCAAAGCTGCAATTTTGTTTGCTCGTAGAAAAAAGAACATTTGATTCAAGTCTTGTTCTTGATGCAATGAGACAACAACACTTAGCTCCTGGCTAGTTTAGAAATCCCCATTAGACGTCATTGAACCATCTGTTGCCGCTTGCTACCTAGGCTGGAACAACAACTTACATAAAATAGAAGATTGTCAATTTCTTTGGGTATTGCTCTGGCTCTGAGAATGGGGCGTAGAAGCTATAATAATGGTACTATTGCATCACCCTATTGTCAATTTTTCATATTTGGCCACTATGATTTTAAATCAGTAGGTGGCCTTAGACTTCTTATTATCTGCAGATGGAGGTTCACAACAAACTCTTTTAGGATCTCATGTGGGACTATCAAGAAAAACTTGAATTTCCCCTATGCCAACATGAAATGGTTTGTATGACAATGGGAAAATACAATGATCACCCTATTTCACAATGGGAAAATTAGAATAAAACATTGAAATATTTCCCTCTGTCTTCTCTATGTTTTGTTAATTCAACTTCATGTTGTTAGATGTTTCCATTCTTTTCCCTAGGGGAAGGCTAAAAAGTTTGTCGTGGTTTTGCTTTTTGACACAAATCATGTTGGCTTGTGCATACCTGATTTTCACAATGTTACGGGAGAATTGTGCTTTTAATGCATCCACAATAGTTGAGGTGCATGATAGTACAACCAGATAAGTAGAGCAATTAAAACATTCCTTCAGTTGTCAGTTATGTTTCAACACACTCATGTTTTTATTGCATGTTTCAAACAAGGCAAGGGGTCATTCCATCTCAAATGAAATTTGAATTTCAAGTTTCAAATTTGGGTAGTTTTGCCTTGCAACTATTCACATTGCTTCTGTATCATGCATGACATGGTTTGTTCTTTGTTCTTTTGTACTTATTGGTTTTTTCTTGTTATTTGTTCTTTGATTAACTTGTTGAGTTGTTAATTACTAGATGATTTGGACGATTTTCTTATTGGGTTGTTTCTTTTTTGTCTAAACATGTTTGTCATGTATTGATTTGATTGTTTGAAGTTCTAGTATTTTATGATAGTTTGTTGTTCATTGAATTGTTTTATTGACTCTTTTGTCATTTGAATGGTTCAACTTTCTTTTTTTTAATATGTTTGTTGTTGATCAATTGACTTGTTCAATTATAATTGAAAGACATTGATGAACATGTTAAATTGTTATGCTTTCAATAATTTGCTGATTTTCTTTTGTTGCTTGTTGATTTCTTTGACGGTTTTCATTCTTCATCATTCATTTTGTTGTTTTAGACTACAAATTCTTTCAAATTAGCAATATTGACATTTTATTATGTTGCAACCTTAGCTTTAGGTTCATCACCAGGACTAAAGGTAATAGCCAATGGTAAAACCAAAACATAAGGTGAGCTAAAGACAATGAAAATTGAAAGCCTTTAAAAGTCAAGGGATGCATCCCTATGACTCTTAAAGTCATTTTCACTTCGGGAATCATCACTCCTCAAAAATCTAGAATGTTCAAAAGCCAATTTGAAAGATAAAACAGCTCCAAATTGAATAATGTTTAGCTCTTTCAAAAGATGTCAACAAGAATTTTGAAATGCAAGGTTGCATTTTCAAAAAGGATGTGTTTTAAAGGAATACTAATACTTTTTTAAAATTAGCACATAATGTCCCAATTTTGGGACTTCCACATGGAAGTCTAGGGGAAAATGACCATTTCAATGCAAGTGCTACAAAAAGCTAGAGAGTATACTATAAAGAAGGTGATGTGTTTTCCCAAAGTTTAAGCCATTGTGAATCTTGTGAGTGGGTGCATTAAAACTAGTTCCAAATGCATTAATTGTCCTCTTGTTTGGTTTGTGCAATTTGAGTGATTAAAAAATGTTCGTGAAAATTTGCCTCATCTTAGTCTTCCTAGATCTCTTGCAATCCCTCATCTTAATGCCAAGAATTATAAAACATGCCCTACATTTTACTCTCTTTTTTATAATCCACAATCAAAAAATTGTTGTCAATAATACCTCTCACTACATTAAAATAGGCATTCATGACTAAAACATTTTGTAAGTATGTGACTATAATCATGTAATCACTGACATGTCTTTTAATACTATCAAGTTTTAATAGTGGTCTGAGTATATGATTAATGTCCAGCACTATAATCAATTATGTAATGACTACATTAAATTGGGGTCAACCAAAATAGTCATTTATGTCATTGCATTCATTCTATACATCTCTAAATTCTAGAATTATATCAAAAAAATTTAAATAGATAGATACACAAGCAATTGGTATGTAGTTAGGTTGTAGGTAAATAAATTGGTGATAAGTAGGTTGGGGGTTGATAATACCTACAAGTTATAAGTAGGAAATAAGTAGGCACGTTGTAGGTAATTATGTGATAGGAAGGTTCAAAGTTGTTAGTAGGTAGGTAGGAAGGTAAGTTTGTTGGTGGGTGGTAGGTTCAATGTTGGTAATTGAAAGGTAGGAAGGCAAGTAAATAATTAAGTTATAGATAATTAGCTAGCTAGGCTAAATGCTACCTACTTACCTAGATTTTATGACCATGAACATTTATTTACATAATTTAATTTTGGTAGTTAAGTAGTTAACTAAATAAGAAGGCTAGATAGGTAGGCAATTACACAAACTAGTTAGATAACTAGGCTACATAGGTAGATTAGAAAAAAAATCATTATAATATGATGATATAATATATTGTTGAAGATGCGGTGGTGAAAGGTTTAATGTGAAGGTCAGGGGTTCAATTTTTCATACATATACAACGTATTTATGTGCTTAACTAAGTTAATTAACCTAGGCTGAGTTGCATGGTCTACCTAGTTTACGTTGTTATACTAGATTAAATAAGTGGGTAGATTAAGTTTAGTTTGAATTTTTAATTTATTTATTATGAAATAAACTAAAAGCAACCACATGACATTTTATCGTTATTACATAACATGGTTTTAATGCAACTTTTATGGCTAAAATTTCAATCACAATGAACATTGGACAAAAGTTTCCATAGTTAAATCAAACCAATCATTTATTCCAAATATTTTACTCAATCCACTTTATGTTCAATATAAACAAATCTACATATTGATTTTTTATTTTAATCAAATTGGACATATTTAATCATATAAGAGTCCAAACACATTACATTCATCTATTTTGCATTGTTATTAACAAAACATAATCATATTTTTCTAGTAGTGTGTGCTTGTCATGATTTACCACACATCATATAATAAAAAATAACTTGGGCTCCACATTGCTATGCACTACCAATGACAATAAACTTGTACATACATTTGGAATTGTACAACAAAATTGCAATAAATAGAAAACAAAGAAAGATTTATCAAAATTTTCAAAATGCAATGCATTTTCCTTTCTTACACTATACAAGTAAAAATGAAAAGAAAGGCCATGAGTGTTGTCAAAAAAAAACAAAACCATAGCAAGCTTCCAATAGAAAGAAAATAAAGAGATTTCAAAAGATGCATGTAACAAGAATAAAAAAAACAAGAAATCCAAAAGGTTCCAACCATATAAAAGGTCTCTATATAAAAATATCATTCTAGTAGTTATATAACAAAATTTGAATTAGAATAATTCATTTTAGCCTAGTATGGAAAGGAACATGGTAGGATGAATACTATTGGGAGCCTATTGTCATCCTACCTAAACTATCTTCGATGAGAATTCATTGTCACTAGAATTATTTATCTGGTCTTTTACTTTTGAATTTGTTGACCAAGAATGAATCTATCATATTTTTTATATACGTCCAATAATATAATCATGGAAACCATTTTCCATCACTATTATATTTATAAAATATACCATTCACAACAACATATATAATCACATAAGACACCACAACCACACTTGGACTCACATTGTCATGACACTAACCTTGAGCTTATGACCAAAGCTAAAGCATGAGAAGGGGAGTAGGTCAAAAGAGAGTTTTTGGATTGAAACACCCACAAGTGCGAGAGAGTTTGAATCCCAACACTCCCAAATGGTTTAGGAACATGTGTAAGTAATAAATATGGTCCAAAATTGGCCTCAATATACCATTGGAAAGGTATGGAAGTTTACATATCAAAATTGAAATCACATTTTCCATGTGGAGTTGTGAGCTAAAAGTTAAATGGCCGAAAGAAAGGTTCGGAATCAATTTGGTGGTTTGATTCCCAATCATTAGAACATGGAAAATTGGGGTCAAATGACCTTCAAATTGAACATGTCATATGGCATTGAAATGGTCTCTTTGAAGGTTACAAATTTTCCCCCCCAAGTGGTTTTAGGACTCTTCAATAATGATTGATAACTCCTCAATTAGAACTTCTATGTGGGAATTATGATCTCACAAAGTTATGAAATTCATAATTTGGGCAAAACAAAAAAATTGGGATCCCAAGTCTTTTTGCCACTTGATGTCACCCTTATGCTAGTCACAAAATATATTATAGGAGGGGAGATGGTGTCTCATGTCAAAATTTGAGTTGTAATGTGTCTTGTGAATTTGGTTTACTTGTGGCTTGTATGTAAGCCATTTTAACTTCAACTTGCACTAACCCCTCTTTCTTGGTTTGTTTAGGTTGATTTCACCTTACACCCCCACTTGTAAATTCGTCCAAGTCTTATTTTGGAGTTTCCATTCCTTTTTTTTTTGTCTTAGTAGTTATGAAACACACCATGGGTTTGTATTCCACTACAAACTTAGGAATAAAAAAGGTTTTTACTTTCAATACTAATTGACAAACCTAGGGGTGCATCAAAAATTTATGACTAGAACCACATACGTGATTACATGACCTTTACAAGGAATTAAATTCAATTGATAGTCATGGTAATTGTAAATGTCATTTACAACTAGAAACATATAATCATATATCTAATCATGGATGCCATGCTTTGGTTTAATTCTTTGACAAGTTTAAGGGCATGTCATTTCTTGAAGGAGGAACTTTAATTTGGGAGTAGTTCACATTCAATTTAATGGCCAAAGAAAGCAAATGAAAACAACATGGACCAAATGAAACAACATGAGTTTATGATGGAATAATATGAGACAACAAGTTTTGCAACTTGCCTTACAATTGGATTTTCTAATTATAACAACCATTTGGAACTCCAAGTATTTCTATGCCCCAAAGTGTTATTGGACAAATTGCAATAGTTGCATGCTAAACATGTTGTAACTTATATGAAAATCTATGTGGATGTATATAAATAAAAAATGCATGCAACTTGTTTGCAACTAACTATTGAGGCTAATGGTCCATGGCCATATAAGTCTCATGAGGAATTGGTTGCATTCATTATGGCATTTACATCGATTTTCATTCATCCAACATGGATACATGTAATGTTTATTATGATTTACACGTTGCATATTTTCATTCCACAAACAATGACAAACATTTTGAAAAATGATACAATCATTTATATTAAGGTAGACATAAGTTATTTTGGATTTTTCTTGGCACTTTAGGAGTCCATTTTGGGCCAAATTAAACATTAAAAACATGTGTCTTATGAACACCATCCTCTTCCCATGACAATGGAATCACCTTTTTAAAAATTAAAAAAAGGACTCATTTTTTAAAATTATACATCAGAAAGAACATAATAGAATGAAAACGTTGCAAATATATATTTTAGAAAGTTCTCCTAAAAACTTTTGAAAATCAGGTCATTTTATAGACATTCAAAAGTTATTTAAATATCAAGTGTTTGCCAATACACTTTAGATCATAATTTCAATTAATTGATCCCCCACATTATTTTTAAATGGGTCCTTTTGGAATACTAATTGACAAAAATGGAAATATCAAAGTTCATTTACATGTAAAATATGTATTATGATAAAATTGGAGGAAATTAAAAATTTTCATCATGTGTTCAATATAAAGAATTTGATTGTGATTAAACTTGAGTTTAATAGTATAACAGTATTCTTCATAAAAACAAGTATGATTTTATGATACAAACATTACAACAAAATGTGTCCCTATTTCACTGAATTTTAAGTGAATTCACTAGTCTAGTGAACAAGGACTAGTGAACTACACCCACATTTTGTAGTAATGAAAGAATGTTGGGGACCATTTTAGTGAAGAGAATTATTAAAGAAACACCGTGTGATGAAAATTTAAGCACACCATAACTTGCAATTACCCATTAACATTCAATGTTTAAAAATCCATTATTTGAAGTACAATTTCAGAAATGTTGCTTTCCAATGGTATACACTTTCTCTACATATTTAATTCCAAACTACTACTTGTTATAACTTGTTCATATATTGTTCTCCAAATCTAAAAAATCCACCTTATCTCCATTTGAAAATTGAGCTATATAGTGTGATATGATGCATGATGTAGTTCAAGATGTTTATATTAATGTCAAAAGACCACATATTATTTTAATATTATTATAATATCATATTCTTTTGCAATTCAAGAAAACAATTTAATTTCCATATTCTAAAACAAGGTAGGAGTCTTTTGTAACTATGATGCAACTAACAAGCAATGCATGTCTCAAATAAAATTTCTAGTCATAATACTTCAAAACTCAAAGCTCCTATAATCTCACACAATCATCACAAAACTTTTTGAGTTCAATCAAACCCAAAAAAAATTCAAACAAAGAAATGAAGAAAAAACAATCATGTGATCATTCCATGTTTTATAAATAAGAGTGACAATTTTACTTTTCTAACTTGTACGTTTCTTTTTTGAACTAATAGTGAAAAATACAAAAGAAATATATGTAATAAGTTATCTTAATTACTTCACAAAAGAACCAACAAACTTAAAATTAAGAGGAAAACCTCCTTTGTCATTCCTTTTGCACTCATTGAAATCAAGTACAAATACATGGTAATCATTGATGTAGTCTATTAACAATTATCACCATGTGTCACATGCCTTTGCATATCTTTTGCAAATTAAACATTAAAAAATAGTGTGATATGTTTAAATTAAAATTTTAAAAAAGAATTATGAAAGTTTCAACAAACAAGGAACATGGAAATCAACACAAATCCTAGCTTTCTAGGCCTTCATAATTTCATCCTTTTTTTTCCCCCACATTCCATCTTTCCTAAGCTTCATTTCAAGATCATTTTTCCCACATGTTTCAACTTTTTCAAACCTTTGTCCTAGCAACCTTCATTTCAATGATTTTATCCATTATCAATTTCAAGCATTGTGTGTGATCAAATACACATAACAAATATGAATAAAACGGTTATCTTATTTCGTAACATTTGTGGGCATGCCCAAACTTATGTACATTTGTATTCTTGAAAACAAGCTATAGTTAACTAGTTGCACATGTTTCTTGCTTGTAATGTTTACATCATCCATCAAAAACCATTAGTTTCCATATTACACAAAATTAGTTAAACAATTGGGTTTTCCTTTATAAAATGCCTAATCACCTACCTAGAATTCCTTAACATATATGAAATGCATCAATTTCAAGGTAAGGTTATTTTTTTAGGGGCTTCTAGTTTGTAAGGTGATTCACCTTCAAATGGAGACATTCAAAGGTTACCTATTGAATGTTACTGTGTTAGTGGATATGTAGCATATTCACAAAAGGAACTTTGTTCCAAATTTCTTCATAAAAGAACCCCAATAATAAAATAGGTAACTTTCAAATAATAGTTATGGTCAATTTATGGAAGCATGCAATTCGATGACACAAATGAATGAAGATTTGAAGGCGGGTGCATTCACACTGACAAAAGCCATAACAAATGTAACCATTGTTTGGTTTTTCATGTTTTAATGCTAATGATGTAAGCTTTTAATGTGTTTACATCACAATGTTTCTAATATATTATGAAAACGTGTGATATGATTTGGAATGAATCTAATGAAGATAGAATATTAAAAATTATTCATTAAACATTGTAACCAATGTTTCAAAAGCACCATAAGGACTTTGATTTTTTGGGAGATTTTTTAAACTTGAGATATTTTGGAGAAGATTTTTTTAACACATCTTTACATGATGGTATAATGAAACATCCTTTTAGGTGATAATTTTTTTAAAGATTGTTTCAACTTAAAACATGAAATATTTTCAAGATATCTTAGGATAAGAAATCACTTCAACACATAAGATTAATTTCTATTAGAATGAATGCACCTAGGTATATGTTTAAGCTATTGAAGTATATTGCTAGACTCTATCATATAGGATTAATAAGCCAATTATGAAAACTTGCATTAATTTTTATTATAATTAAAGTGCATGGTACCTAATGTATTTTTTCCTCCACTGTTCAAGAAATGTTTCATAAAATGTAATATGCCAACTTGATAGGGTGTGAAAGTGGACCATTTTTTTCAAATGCCCCCCATTTTTTGTTTTTTCTTGGAACACCCAATGAATATCATGTATCATGAGAAAAAAATGGTAGGGAATTAACCCATTACTTTAGGTTTCACCCTACATTTAAATTGGCCAAAATACTAAATAATAGATTAATTGAAATTTGATTTTATGGCTACCACATATTGACCATAAAGGTGACAAGGTGACCATAATGAAACGGTCTAGATTTTGTTCAATATGTACCATTTTTGGCCTAGTATCAAGAATTTTGTATGCTAGTATGGTCTTGGCATATAAGTTTCAACATGAGATACCAACCAAATATTTGTATTTGAAGTTTTTTAGAAATTAGCTAATATAAATAGCACAAATATTGTGAATGGGATCTGTAATGGCATCAATATACTTATGTCTAGTGTTGTACCATCTAGTAAATGAAATGATCATTGCTATCAAGGTAGATTTTGGTTTTGATCATTATCATATTGTAACACAAAAGTAACGTTGCATATATACATTGATATATATTGGTATCAATGTAAGATGCACAACTTTAGACATGGATTGAAACACAAAGAAACTTGAGCAAATAAGATGAAAAGAGGTAAGCAAACTAAATAATAGGAAGGCTTCAATGGCAAGCACCAACACCACATATAACACCACATTGCAAAAAATGAAAGGTTGCTAACCTACAAAAACCCTAAAAGCTCTCAGCATAGTTGGTAACTCACAAAAAGTAACAATGATTATATCAAAGAAGCAAAGATGTGCGCTCCCTAACATGAGCATTGAGACTAGTATCAAACCTACCACCAGACTGATCTGGTATTTTCTATTTCTTTCTAACCCTAAAATTGGGGTATCCTGGTATCAAACCAGGTACTTGACATTAGATATCAGATTGATCTGGAACTTGATACCAGTATCAATACCAGTCAATGACCCTATATACCAGACCAACACTGGTATGTACAGCAATCCACCCACAGATGTGGCAGAAAAGTCCTGGATGGTTCGATTATGCTTGAGTATGATTGTTTAACAGACTCCATATGCCCTATGACTTATTGCAGGAGTTGGGTTCTTTGGGAGGTTGGGTGGGCTGTTCTACAGTGTAGTAATGTACACTCCAACGCTGCCATTACTTAATCCTCTGCATTAACGAACCCCTCCTCTTAAGCATGGGTTGAACCGGCACATTTTATTGGGTTGCTTCTAAACTTTGTAGGTATCCCAGCGCTAGACAAAATGGGGATCTCTAATTCCAAATGTATCATTTCCTCCTCTAACTACTAGCTTTAAAAGAGGCCTTACTCAAGCAGTTGAAGGTATCAGGTATCAAGTATGAAGGTAGGTGCTGGTTCACCCTAGCCTCGTCAATAGTCAAACTTACATGTATGCTTCAAAATCCAGATACATGCATAGAAACCGTTGAGGTGGTTTAACTGAAGTTACTACGTTCATTCCTCATGAATCTTGAGACACAAGCATTGGATCTGGACCTTTGTCAATGTCGGTGTTTTTGTGTGTTAACAAAGGAGCCCATATGTAGATAACATGATATGACACCTATTTCAAATTTGGCCTCTTCACTAGTTGCAGGCTCCTTGTGCCCCACATGGCCCCCAAAGCATCCAATTTGTGATAGATATGTCATGTCTCTAGGGACCGGATTTCATTTTCATTCCAGGACATTGGGAATGTTTTCCTTTCCAGACTAATGAATAAGCTATCATGAGATGTAATATACTTTTGTTTGCTGCAGTTTACCTAGTTGCCAAGTGGATCTGGGCCCAAATAGATTGTAAATTGTGAAAGCCACTTGCTAAGGCCAAAGCCAGGGTGAGAGGAGTAGGTGAGAAGCACTAGTGTCTCATTGAGCTACGCCATTATCAGTATCCCATTACATGATAATGAATCTGTCAACCTTCAGCAATTGAAAAAAATTTGTTGGTGCTGAGTGAGTGGGTGATTTGAGCAGGCCTCCTTATAAGTTGCCTCTTTAGAAATTCCTGGAAGAATACAGTCCAGTTGGTGGGTGCCTTCCAAGTTCAGAATTCTTGTTTTTTTGCAGTCCTCCCCTTTGATCAAACCCATAACAAAAAAGTTTTGAAACTTTGAAGACTCCCAATATAGAAGTATTGGCTCCAAACATAGAAAAATATAACTCTCAATATTCGCCCATCTATAGAGAGGTTCAAGAGGACAAGGGTGGGCCAAGCAGATGGGACAAAGTGAGGTTCTATTGGGAACATGTTAGGGAACACATTCAGAACCTGGGGAAATGTTTGGAACTCATTACAAACTGGATGAGAACTCAGTGAGAAATTGATGGGAACATATTGGGAACAACAAAAGTCCAACAGCCCCGACCATCCCCCAAAAGAATGGGTCTACTGATTGTATGCTGCAATTCCTCATTGGCCAAGCAAAACTTCTATTAGCAACTGTGTTCATCACCTATTTTGGCCTAGGCTAATGGCAGGAGCATGACTTGTGGGGACAGAGTTGCTTCTTTAATTAGAAAATTCCTGAATAATACAGCCTCCTGGAGCTACTGTTTATACAGCACACATAGAGGTATGTAATCCATGACACAATCTGCAACTTCCTTTTAAATTATGTAAAGACGCCAGGACCCTCATCCTCAACATAAGTGTGGGCTGACAATTTGCAAGACCACCACGAAAATACTCTGACATTCTCAACAGCAGTCTAAACTGATATGACCCTGAATAGTTTTGAAGGCCCACTTTACAGACAAGTTGAGAGCCCTTGAGCTATGATTTAATCAAAATCCCATGAACTCGTTTCAAAGAACCATGGAAATTGGAAATTGGATTTCAAGTGGGCCTGGGTCTCAAGTATGGTGTGAAGTGCGAATGGACTTGTGTTAATGGACCTTCACATTTTATTATTACAAAAAATGGGCAGTTCATTATTTCACGAAAAGTTCCTACTTCTCACTAGTGTGTCGGGCCATATGCTCCCTTTTTCCTTTGTTGTGTTCCATTTCTTCTTTCTTCACTTCTTTCTTGTTCTCTTGAATTTCAGCAAGTAGAATCACCACAGATGAGAGGTGGGGAAGGATTCTTGCAACTGTGGTTATATATTGATGATTGCACATGATGGTGCAACATATGTTTGATACACAAGCATTGCATGCTCCCAACAACAAATGGAACAATGCATTGAGTCTAGATTATTTTTTAAACTATGTACATGAGCAAGTATAATGGTGGGCTTTCAAGAGTCAATTTACAGTGTTGCTAGGTTCTTTACAAAAAAGATGTTCCAACAAAAAAAAATGCAAGTATCACATGTTACATTTTAGTTTCTTTGTGGAAATTTAGGTATTGGTTGAAAGGGATTGGAAATGTATTGGAGGTGAGTTCATGGACTTATGGAAAATACCATGTGAAATTATGAAAGAATTTTGTGGATTGGTAAGTACATTTGCAACAAAATTTTGTTTAATTTCTAAATGAAAAAAGGTTTAAGGTTTTGGCAAGTGAGTTTGTCATGGTGTCTGTTAAGGGTAGAAAGTTTTCTAGGCCAACTTTGTAGACTTGCACTTTTGGAACTGAAAATGTTGCATAACCAATTTTACGACAGAACCAAAAATTGTACATAGCCAAAAATGGGTACCAAATTGAAAATGTTCTACTTACAGGTTAGTTGTTTATATTCAAAACTAAATATTTAACTATAACTTTTGACTTTAGTTCCAAATTCTAAATGTAGGATAAGATTGAGTAACTAGTAGTTTAGGAAGATTTCTAAGGATTTTCATTTTCTTCAAGACCCCCACCATTTTCTAACAGCCTTGAAGCTTTCTCTTGGAAGGGGTCAAAGGGTTTTTTTTTGTTCATGTGAATGCAATGTAATTTTTGGCATTTTGAAGCTCTTGGAATGAAAGTAAATCTTGTTTTTGCTCAAAGAGTATTTTGTATGTTGTGTTGAAATTGTCTTTCCTATTTGTTGTTTTGTCTACCAGCTTTGGAGATGCTACATAATTATTCATTACAATTTACTTGTTTTTTAAAGAACATTGGTAGGTTATTTGCCTAACATTTTCCCCATGTTTTGATGTGATTATTCGTCACTAACAACAAGCAGATTTGAGGTGTTCAAATTTATACGATTTTCAATTAAGTACCTAAAACACCCAAGAATTCATTAGGTGGGTCTAATAGTGTCCTACATATAATAGTTGTTGGATAGATGGTACCCGTATATTTATTAAATTCTAGTAATTGCTAAAGAAAAATATTATAAAATATTTCAATTATGATTTATTTCAAAGAGTTGTAATATATATTTTTTGTTTTCTTCAATTGTAAATTTGGTTTAAGATGAAGCATGCATGATAAGAATTTTTCAATTGACCTAACTAGGATAAGCTTGCATTAAAGGGAAATACTTACCAAACTTAAGTAATTGGTAATGTAGTTTACCTAGTGCAATTGTGGATGGTATGTCCATTCAAAGGTTGGGGAGATCCAAATTGCAACCCTCTATTTCATACAAAACACCTCTATGGGGGGAAAAAAAAAAAAAAGGTTTTGGAAAACAAGTGGTGTCAAGGACAGGACAAATATTCAAGGAAAGGATTATGTAATCTTAGCAAAACTAAATATTTAACAATGAATGCAAAGCAAAATCTTATATTAAAAGGTGGTGCCCTTTAGGCTTCTCATTTATATTACCTAAAATTATGTAACAGTTCATCAAATTTCTAGAACCTTTTGCCATTTTAGTCTTTTAGAACCTTCCACCAACCTGGCTTTTCATAAGCTCTTACAACTTTTACAATATAAAAAATTTCTTTCAAACATATATTTTAAAGATCTTTTCAAAAACTTTTTATGGATTCCTATCTCAATGACATTGAGTGGAAAACCATAATGCAAAAGGTAGATGTACTAATGCAAGTCTCTACTTACATCACTTTGCATCTCATATATATACAAAGACAAATCTGACACATAGTGGATATACGGGGTTGAAATAAAATTGCAATGACAATTATAATAAAATGTAGTGAAAGTAGGACAAAAATTGGGAGGTGAGAAAGCTAACATGTGATTAAAGTGAAAAGTAAAATTGGTCATGGACAAAATACGACAAAAAATGCAATTCATAGACTTTCACCCAAAATTTTTTGAAGCAATTAACATAGTATGTTAATTTTTCCTACTACATGCATCAAAGGGGGGGGGGGGGGGGGGGGGGGGGGGGGGGGTTTTGGAGGGGAGTTTTTTTTTTTCATTTCTTTTTTTTTTCTTTTTTTTTTTTT
>Ga0116231_10003740_pt1 | contig 31299 bp, 19 predicted proteins | sample S1TSphgellanicum_2_FD_89695 | JGI IMG/M metagenome (GOLD analysis project Ga0116231, IMG submission 89695) | Host-associated microbial communities from peat moss isolated from Minnesota, USA - S1T2_Fd - Sphagnum magellanicum MG | ecosystem: Host-associated > Plants > Peat moss > Unclassified... | reverse complement strand
TATTCTATATTAAATAATTAAAAATTAATTAATTTACATACTGGTTAGTTAATTTGGGCATCACTTATTGTCATCTTGTTTCACTAGCTTAATTGACCTGTCCTAGCAACTGGTCCCCGTTCATTACGGGGTTAACATGTTTTACCATGATTTCATATAGTGAATCTGTCCTAGTTCACTCAAAATCCTAGTGAAATACAAGGTGAACTTGGCCACATCTCCTAGTAGTGTAGGCAATTTAGGCTTCAAGGTCAATTGGCTTGGCTTAGGCCTAGTAGTTTAAATAGTCAAATTAGGCTTAGCTAGGTAGCCTAAACTTAGAAAAATAGCTAGGTTAAAATGTTAAACTAGGCAACCAAACTAATAGCTTAAATTCAACAAGGTAGGTAGCATTAGAAGGAATTTTGTCCTTTGCAACCAAGAAATCAATGATTAGATGTCCTAAATGACAACATAATTTATTATAGTCATAGGATATTACTTCAAATCCTATGTGAAAAAAGTTGTAATCATATATTAGTGGTGCATTTGATTAATAGATGATGACATGGTAATAGGAAGGATGACATTGTTTTTTCAGTGCAAGTTTTCATTCATATGGCATCCAATTTTATGGCAAAGTGACATGGATGTTTAAGATATCATTTGAAAACATAATTATGATAAAGTCATTTTAAATATGATTAAATAATAACTATGCAAATGACATCGACAAAATGATGTGTCATTACATAGACAATGTGATCATACAATTATTTTACAATGATTAAAAAATGACTATTAGTAATTTAATATGAATATGAATAGACATAATGAATTATAACATGTAAGGAACTAATTTTGATTTATATAATACATATAGATAATATAAGAACCTTTATCAAAAAATTTAAAAATATACTTGATATATAATGCATTTTAAATATTCAATGTGAATAAATAAGATATTATACATTGAAACAAATTTTAATGGTGAAAGTATGATATGTTATAAATAAATTTTTATATTGTAATTTTAAAATAAAAGAGAAGTGTAAGAGTTTCCCACCTCTTATTTATACATTAAAATTTTACCATAAATTTAATTAAACATTTATATAATATATGTATAAAAATAAATATATTTATTTTAATTTAAAATATATATTATTACACAATTATATTAGGTTATATGCATAAAAATGAATATATAACAGAAAATTGTTAAATATTTTAATATTTATTATTATTAAAATTAAATTAAAATATTTAGATTAAATTTATACATCATATTCAATATGATTAAATTTTTAAAAATTAATATATATAAATATAACTGATTTATGATCCATGTATAAATATTTTATGTGGATATATTATATGAATTCATACATATAAATTAAAAGGTATCAATAAAATTTTGATGTATTGGAAGCAAAATTGTATAACATAAATTCCTAAATCAACTGAAGACTTAAAACATGAAAAATATATTTTATTTATTCATGTATTAACCATAAGGTTTTTCCATTTATAAATCATGTGTTCGAATTTAATTTTTCCAAAGAATGGCCATTGAAATGTTATTCAATAACAAAATTCAAATAATTTTTCTGAACTAAATTTACATTTTAAAAATTAAAATTTATAATTGTGCACATTATTGAAGGAAATTTATGAATAAATTTTCAATTTTTCATTTGGACAAATTATCAATAAGATATGAATTATCAAATTTGAGGTCTTGTGTAATGTTTAAATGAAGTATGGTGTAAATAAAATAAACATTACATTATTTACACAACAAATGGGATGGCTTAATGGTAAAAGAATTGAATTCCATCTTTGGGGTCTATGGATCAAACTTCACAAATGACATTCGTTGTGGTCAACATTAGAATATTGATTGAATATTTTGTACTTAAACAAATCACCTAGGTTAGGTGGTTACCTAAGCAAATTTAAGTAGGTAGATTATGTGGTCTACTTAGCCTTTTAAATTAGGTTTTAAACCTAACTTAGGTGGTGACATGTGTTAATAATTGATAAGATGAAAAATAATGAGATTAAAAATAATTGAAATAAAAATATATCTTATTGTTTGTATTATATATAATGAATTTATAATAGTAAATTTTATAAATTTTAAAAATAATGTTCCCCAAGTTTTGGGTCCAATTTGTAATAATAATAAATAATTGAACTATCATTAATAACTTCACATGTGTCCTCTATGAGTAATGGATGATATTTGCCACATCAATGTGCCACATCATGTCCTAAATGATTGTTGTCCTAAACAACTCGTCTGTAATGACTTTAAGGTTTTTAGTCATTTTTGTCCTTTATGATTAGAATACTAGTTATAAACTTAGTATATATTTGAAGATTTTTACTAGTGTAGATGCCTAGGCTTAATTCTAGGTTAGGTAGGTTAGATATACTTACATCAATAACCTACCTACCTCTAGATCTACCTTAGGTCTACCTATTTACCTTAACAACTTACCTAGCTACCTACCTATACCTATGTATTTACCTACCTTAACAACCTACCTACTTACTCATTTATTTACCTACCCTACCTTATTTACCTATTTACCTTGTTTTGTTCAATCGAACAATGAATCGAGTTTCAATTTAAAAATCATAATTTAACATGTTTGAATTTTTCAATGATTTACATTTTTCAAATATTTCAAAAATATTTTACTACTATTAATTATTTACATCCACACCTTAATACCAAATTGGTGCCAAAAATTTGGAGTTTTGAAAAAATTTAAATTATCGCAACCCTAACAATGGGTTCATGACTAAGTGTGGAGTGCAAAAAGGTAAATGCATATTACAATGGACTAAAAAATGCACCAAAAAAGTCCATTTATACGTTTTTTTGGTGTTGCCATCACCTTTAAAATGAATGTTTTGATCATAAATTAAGTTTTTGCAAAAACTATGTCTTGTACATTTTTTTTAATACATTATAAAACACATTCAATGAAAACACTTGAATTAAATTTTAAAAATACTATTGAAAAGTACTTGTGAATTTTGACCTTCCAAAAAAGTATTCAAATGGCCACTTTCATTAATAATGATGTCCTTAATGAAAAAAATCGTCTCCATTTTGATCATACAACTTGTGGCAAAATATTATCAAACAAATAATTTAATAACCCAAGATCTATAAATCCATTTACAACTATTTAAGGACTAAATAAAGATTGTGATTAAATTTAAAACATAAGTTTAAAATCCACCTTAAACCAAAAAAATGAACATATGGTTTTTATTTTTTAATATGTTATTTCTATGATAATATAGATTATATATATGAGTCCTTTAAAAATAATAATAATAAAATTCTAACTTAAGAAACATCTCATAATTGCAAGGTTAAGAATTTTTACACTATGACACAAAAAAAGGGACACCATAATATGCACTTACCCAAGAGCACATGAGGCCAAGAGAGTGTCTTTGGGAGTGAAACACAATCTCACAAGTGGGGCAAAGTGCAAGGGAATGTACCCAATGACTTCTAGTGCACTCCCACTTTGGAAATTGCATTCGTGCAGGAATCCCAAATATTTAAAGCCTTAGTTGAAAAGGCAAACAAGCACCAATTCAAACCCCCAAGATGTTGTTGGAAAGCTCTAAAGTGTAGATACTTAAAGTGCCCTTGCATTGTTCATTTATGCTTGAAATGCACGAATTATGATTAAAAGAAGGGTTAGAAGTCAAAATGGGAATTTGCCCTTTGATCACAAATCCCTTTAGAACAAGGGTAAAATGAGCTCTAATTGGGGCATGCCATACATCGTCAAAAAAATCTTTTTGAAAGTTATAAAATATTGTCCTTGCATGCTCAAAATTGTCTTGATTTGAGAAAAAAACAAAAGTCCAAAATTTCAAAACAATAAAAAGCCCAATTTGTGACTTTCATTTGGGAGTCCTAAAAAAAAGTTTCATTTGGATGTAGCCCCTGTGAAGAGCCACATAGTATACTATAGTGAAGGAGTGGTGCCTCCTCCCAAAGGTTGTGAGTTGTGTAAAACTTGCGATTGACCCTATTAAGTCCACCACACCACACCGCACCACTTGTGTCCAACTTACATTAATCATTCTTTTTGTTTAGTTGTACATGTTAATTTCATATTGAACTTTTACTTGTGAGTTTTGCTTAGTCCCATCCCAAAGCTCCAACACGCCTTGTTACCCCAAAAGTGCTACGAGTTAAAAAATGTGCCCCAACTCCTTTTCTTTTATAATCTAGGACCAACATTTAGGTCTTCCAAGGAATTTGGGGGTGCATCATAAACCATGTTTGGAATGAAAAATTTTCTACTTGGAACGTCTTGATATTTCCAAAATAATCTAATATTAAAATAATATTAATTTCACCCCTCGTGATTCAAGAAACCACACAAGGCCTTTGACTTCTAAAAACTTTTTTTGTGGGGTGCCTTGCTTAAATTAGATGTTTTTAATTTTTATTTGTGTCAAGATTGTTATTTCTATTTATGGCCTGCAATCTGGCAAATGTCATCATTTTTTACCCTATAACATTTTATTTGGGTGCAATCACACTAAAATGCAACATTAATAGTCGTAACTACTATTTGATTTTTTGTATTTCAAATTGTAAGAAAATAAAAAAACTACAAATGTACTTTTGTTTATATAATTTTATTTTCATTATGTTGGTACATATTTATCACTACAATGAGTCTTATCCATTCCAACCCATGCATTTGTGACTTTTGTCCAAATCAACCATTTTTGTGATTGCATATGTGACAATCCTCTATGGCATTTGGTAAAAATGACTTGTGGGTAAAATCACAGTCAAAGGAACCACCCAAATGAGTGGACATTCATTAAAATTGCATTTTGTAACTATCAAACCAGTTTGTAGTCATTTACTATTACTTACAACTAACGCCCATTTGAATCAAAATGAAAATGAAAAATACACTTATTTCATCCATTTTTAGTGGCATCCCAAAATAGATGAAAATGTAGTTGTTTTTCTGACTTGGAAGGTGGTTCATAAGCCATTAGACACCACATGGCATCTTTTCAACTTGGTTTGCAACTATAATTTCTAGTTGCAAATGCACATGTAATTAAATGTAAAAAATTGAAATTGGCCAATCAAATTGTTGGATTTAATGGTTTAATTGTTTTCCCTTAACTTTTTAAATTGAATTTACCATTAAATATGTAAAGGTTTTGGTGGGTTTGTGAAAATTTTAAAGGACCCATGGCAATTAATGGTAGAAATAGGGCTAGGTAGTAGGTAATATGTATGCGGTTAAATAGTATGTAAATAGGTTAATTAATAATAGGTATTTCATTATGTTGAATCAAATAATGTTATGTTAAATTAATTAATTAGATTAGATAATTAATTAATTAATTAATAAGTTGTAAATTGTAAGGTAATAAATAGTAAGCAATATGTGTGTGAGCTAAATAATAGGTATTTTATCGTGTTGATATGTGATAATGTTTTTTTATTAATTATTTAATTAATTACATTATTTAATTTATTTTTTAAATAGGTTATAGTTTAAGTAGTAGGTGTACTCACCTACTTAATGAATTAAATAGGCTATGCAATCAATCTATTAAATAAACATAAATAGGAGGTAGTTGGGGGTGAAAACATGGTCAAAGGAACCAAGGGTGCCAAAATAAAAGTCATTTTCCAAGGATTGCACATGACATGATTTTTGAAATCATGATTGTGAAGTCTGAAAGGGCCATTGATGTCAAGAACAAAAATGATAACTATTTTCATCTTTTGTTATTTTAATGACTAGTTTGGATTATTCCCTTGTGCATGTACTAAATAAAATAAAATATATATTTAATGTGTAAGTGTAAGGACATTTAAAAGAAAAAGTCAGGAATTGGGTTAGGAATGGGTCAAGAATCAAAATGTTAATGCATATTATAGGTTTTTAGATGCTTATTATTTTTCATGAGTGTGTCCATAAGTGGGGAAAATATAACCCACCTAGTCCAATCAAATAAACCAATATATAAATAGATGGAATTTTATTTCTTAAATTGGGTCGAATTTTCTTGTGATTTTGGTAAGGTGGTTCCTAGTGGTACAAAGGTAAAAGCACACTAAAGGTTGACCACTTTCGTCCAAAAGTGGCCTAGTCTTAACACTACTAGAAAACCTATGGATAGACCATTATTGCCAAAATAATAGAAAGTACAATTTGTATGTCCTAAAATAGTCAATTAAAAAAGTTGGCACCAACATTTCAAACACTATAGCCTTGGGATTTGTGTCATGAACACATGTTTAGTTTCTTAAGTACTTAGTATATGAAGTCTAGGATTAGGTTGCAACTTGTTGTGGTGAGTTTGAACTCACTCCTTTCATGATCACTCCTTTGAATTCAAGGTCAAGTTCAAGTGCATCAAGGCTTCTAGGCTTGTAGTTTGTCATGTGATGTTTGAAGTGTTTTATATGCATCACTATGATACATTGTTGGGCTTTGAAGGCAAAGTGGATGTTGCATTGTGTTTTTAGCACATTGTAGAAAGAGAATGCGATCATCAACATTGGGAAGGTTTAGTTCATAAGTTCTTGAGCTCAACAAGAAAATTTTCAAGTATGAGTTTTTTATATTAGTTCATTTGTGGCCAAGTTTCCCCTTGTACACAAACAACCTTCTAGACTCAGATCAATGCTATGAGAATGGCAGTTGTTGCTATTGGGTTGCTTTTTTACAACCTGAACTTCTAAGAGTTCTTAAGTAACAAGAAAGTTTTTGGGTATGATAAAAACTTGAAACTTGGAGTAAATGTATTCAGTTTTTGTTTTATGTCTTCTGTTTTGCATTTCATTTCAAGAGCAGCCTTAGTTTATATCGTTTCCATGGTTAGGAAAATGGCAACTACTGTCATTTTCTTTAGGTGTCAAGTTATCTATATCTTTCTTTCTCTTTATGTATGAGGCATCAATCCTTTTAAGTTTTTCAGGTTTGTAGGTTAGAAAGTGCAACTAGCATAAATGTTAGGAAGAATTATGGCTGCAAAGGTAAGTGGATGAACTTCAAGGAAGTTCAAACTACAAAATTTTAGTTAGTTACCTCAATTAGCTATGTGTGGAGGTCAAATGGGATGCTCCAAATTCAGTTATTATTGATCATCAAAAACATTTCTGGTTTTATCAAAAATTAAATCAAAATAACTACAATTGTTCTTTTGACCTACATTCTCAAAAGAATTCAAATGTTGTTGTAGGTCATTTAATGCATCAAGTACCAAACTCTTATATTTTACTTACATTGGATTTGTTGTGTGTTGGGATTAGTTGTAAAAGTTTTGGCCTTTCATATTTTCCATCTACATCATATCAATTTGCACTTTATATGATTCATTATTGTTTGTGGCAATTCATATTGAAGTTTAACAAGTTGTGGACATGTAATTGAAGGGCTTCAATTCAACACAAAGGTTGGCATGAATAGGCATATTTAGTCTTTATAGAAACCAATGGCAATTCACCACTTGCAGTAGATCCTCAAATAATGGCAAGCTCCCTCCAGGTATTATGTGTACCTCTAAATTTGATCACAATGATTTCCTACAATATTGTGGTGCTACTACCCATCCATTTGTAGCTCTTTTAAAACCTTCCTCAAGATTCAATTCCCTTTCTTTAGGACATTTTTTCATGCTATGGAATTAATTTGAAGAAGCAACATCTCTTGTTCCCATTTGTAGGACATGCCTTCCTTCCTTCTTGCTAGACTAGAAGTGTTTTCTTTGAATTGGAAGTAACATTTCTTATTCCCTTGCATCTTTCCTACTAGAAAGTTGTCTTTGAGGAAGTAATGTCTCATGTTCCCTTTTTTAAAACATACATTTTACTACCTTCTTTCTCTATCTCATTTGTACATTTGTTGTGGCTTTGCATATACATAGTGGAAGCAATAATGGATACTTTGTTGTATGTTGCACTTGAAATGAGTTAGGTAGTTGACATAAATTTTTTCACATCCTTGAAATCACATTATTGCACATCACCAATAGCAATTTTATGGAGAGAACCTCTTTGCATTACTAGGGATGAAATAGGATGTGCGATGCACTTTTGTTTTGCTAATGGATGTCATCTTTTACATTCAAGCTTTTTATTGCAAATTATGGAATTATGGATTTGAATTAAATGCATTGTAGGGAAATGCATATCAGTTTTTGGGATTCATGTTGAGAATGATTACATCAAGGGTGAACTGAAGAAAGCTTCAAATACTTGATTGAAAAGTATGAACTTAATGTACAGATCACACCAAACCAAATTTTATAGTTGCTGATGTATTTAAATTGGCATTTCATGAAGTAAATACACCTAAACACTTAATGTTTTTTAATGCATTTTAGTGTTATTTGTTTTCTGGTTTCTATGTTCAATCATGGTTAGTTGATGCAATTTAATGTGATATTTTAGGGTTTAGGAATGTAGTAGTTAATCATTGAAGGGTTAATGTGCATAAGTCAAGTTCTTCCAAGTGTATTAATAATGTTGTATGGGAGACCTTGAGCAGGGGAAGATATGCCATCAATGATAAGTTGGTTTGGGAAGGAGAGATTGAAAGCAAAGATGTTTTTTTTTTCACAACACTAAAAATCCCTATAAGAAAATATCCTAATTGTCACAACCTTAACCTTGAACTCGCAACCAAAGCAAGGGCTTGCAAAGGTGTGAACCAAGAGTGAGCCCGGGAGTCACATTTCATGTTCCTGGGAGTGCAAAAGAGTGTGAGGGAATGAACCTCCACACTCCCAAGTGAACTCCCATTTTGGGAGTTGGAGTCCCAATGGACTCCTAAATCTTCAAAGGGTGATTGCAGGGGGCCAAACTCATTAGATTGAAAAATTCCTTATATTATTGAAAAGATCTTGGAACGTAGATGTCTAAAATGGGCTTGTATGACCCATTTGGGTACTTAAAACATAAGTTATGGCCAAAAGAAGGGCCAGTAGTCAAATTGCCAATTTGACTCCCGACCACTAAAAGTCAGGAATCGCCCTAATTTCCTTATGTGCAAGTGGCGTGCCACATACCATTGGAAAAATCTCGATGAGGGCTACACCTTTGCTTTAGACCTCACCTCAATTGGAGGTCTGCACACAAATTTATGGGCCTCCAAAGTCACATAAGTCCCAATTTTGGGAATGTCATTTGGGTGTTGGTCCTGTGGCTAGGAATAAAGTATAAGGGGGAAGGTGGTGCCTTCCCTCAATTATGGGCCATGGTGAGTGTTGTGAGTCCGTGTTTGCTTGTGGCTTGTCCGTGCACCAAAAGTGCTCCAGCTATGCACGAACCAATTTGTTGTTTGGTTTGTGCAAGTCCACGTGAGTAATTAACTTGCTTGTCATTCTTCCTAGTCCCTATCCCAAAGCTTTAGCACGCCCTTTTACCCTCGAAGTGTTGTGAATCAAGGAACATGTCCCAATTCCTTATCCTTCCATTGTTTTCACATTTATACTTATAATGGAATCTACCACAGAGTTTGGGAGTGCATCACTAGTGGCAATGTAGTGTTAAATAACAAAATTCATTGGAAATGAACGTTGTTGTGCATGCTTATATTGTTAAGCAATTAACAAATTTAGAAATTGTTCATTCTTTAATATCCTTTGCAATACCTAAGCAGTTTAGATCAAAACATTTAAGGAAATCTATTAAAGTCATCAAAATTAGGGATAAGAAATCACCATTAATACCCTCAAGATATGATCATAATTGAGGAAGGAACCATAAAATATCCCACATTACGAGGAGTGTGTTGGTTTATTTGTATTTCGAATACCCCATTTAACATTATTTTTTAGATATAAATACATTTTGACTACAAATTGATTTTATATCATGTATATTATGCATTCATGCCTTTTATTACATATATATGAACAACTTTTGTTAAAAACACATTTTCAAAATCCATAAATTTCAAAATTAAAAACACTTTTGAACCAAATGTGTTCAAATTGGTTATAAAAATTATTTTTTATCAATTCAAGTCCTTTTGCCTTTCTAATCATCAATGTTAAAATCCTCTCCAATGTTAATATGGAATGGTGCACATTTGCTAGAAAAAAGGGACATTTAAAAAAATAGATTATCCATTTTCAAGGTTTAAGGGTTTTGAACATGCAATTTTTAAAAAAATTTGTGTTAAGTTTTGAGCATGTAAACTTTGCAACTAATGGAAAATATTTCAAAAAACATTATGACAATAAAAATTATTAAATGTTGCACTTGTGATTTTTCAAACATACAAAAATGCAATTTTAAGGAATGTCAACTCACTTGGGTGGTTCCTTTAACTATGTTTTTACCCTTAGGTAATAAATAATTAATAGGTCATATGTATTAGTAAAATATGATATATCAAAAAAATGTACAATATATTTTTTACAACCAAGTGAAGGTTCAAGATATGAAATATATATTTTGATTTATTATTATATTTTCCATTTATAAATCATGTGGCTGAAATTTTCTTTTCCATGAATGGGTCATTGAAATTATATTCAATAACAAAATTCAAATATTTTTCTTTTCAAATCAATTTATATTTTTAAAAGAAAAAAATTAATACATTATTGAAAAAAAATTAAGTTTAAATTTTAATCTTGGCATTTGGACAAAATGTTAATAAAATATCAAAGATCAAAAATGATGTTTTGTGTAATGTTTAAAATGAAATAAGTTAAATAGAATGCACATTACTTTTTTGTCACAATAAGTGGGGTGGCTTTGTGGTAAAGGAATTGGTTTCCATCCTTGGGGTTCAAATATTAATTCCCACAAATGATATGGGTTGTGGTCAATGGTGAAATGTTGATCGAATATTCTTTATTTACTTAACCAACCTAAATTAGTTTTTAAAAACTAGCCTACATAATGACACCTATCGACATGGTACATGTTGAACTTAATGAGATTATATATAATAGTATTTTAATATCTAAATAATAAATATTTTTAAAATAAATATAAATAATGCAACTACATTACTTAATCGTAAATTCAGCTAGACAATGATGATGCCACATAAGCTAGTTTAGATGGATGAAAAGTTTATGTATGTCAAAATAACAATCACGTAAAAATGCAACTTGGTGCCACGTATTTTCTTTTACAACTAGAATTTTATGCAACTTGTCCAAATCAATTAGGCTCTATAGCAAGTTATATGTGGTAATTACAACTAAAAATTAATTGTTAATTCAGTCATTTATTTGCAAATTCTTTGTAATGTATTCAAAAAATTAAAATCAATCCAATGAATGAAGAATAAACAAAATCACTTTTTATGTTATGTAACCAATTTTTAAAAATAATAATTAAGTAGTAAAAACACATAAAACATAATTTCTAATGTATAATTTAAAATAATAATTTTAACATAATTTGGAAAAAAAATTAAATTTTTTAAAACTTTGATGTATTGAAAAAAATCCATGAATATTCTTGAAAAAAAAATGAGAAAATACAAGTATAAAAGGGTAGGTGTTGCTGCTACTAGAGTAGTTGGACCCATCTTCGTTTAGTATTTTTGCATAAAGTGCTTGCTTCCAAAGTAGCCCAATGTGCCAAACATAGAAACTACTAAAATCGCCACCCACAAATTTCTTTTGTTGTTTACATGAACAAATTATAATCACATGTATTCAACTATTCCAAGAAAAAAATGGGATATTGAAGGTTGCCCTTTTCCAATTACTTCCTTTCTTTAAACCTTAAGAATAAAAGCCCATTTTACAACCATTTTACTTCTATTTGAACCTTAGTTAGAAATTTGGTCCAGTCTATTCATCCATGAATCAAATTACAAATCCAACCATTGGATTCAAAGTTTACAAACTTTTCATTCTTTGATAAAAAAATTTAGTCAATATCAAACAAGAGATGATGAATAACAAACTTAAATTGAGTTCATACATGATTAAGCAAGTGTTGCCCAAGTTGGATTTTAAATTTAAGTGACCAAAAAAAGACCTTTGACATAGATTGATGCATGCATTCTAATATGGCATTCACAATGAATAAATTAACTACACATATATATAAAAGATTTAAAAATGTGATTCTTCAAGTAAGAATGAAACCGTGCAAAAATTCTAGAATGAGAATGTGAATGTCATTGAAAATTAGCAACAAAATAAAAAATATCTCATTGATGGAACTCTTGGGTTAGCTTTTAAATCAGTTTTCAAAGTTAGCCTGACTAGGCTAGTGTTAATGGCTAGAATAGACTTTAGATTTATTTTTGGACACACCTTATAATTATCAAAATCCCTTTTTATCAAAAAATATTTTTTCCCTAAAATTACTTATGTATCAAAATTCATTTTTACCAAAAAATAATGCCAAAATGATTATATATTTTTAGAACCATTATATTAGTTACCTAACTCAAGTTTTAAATTAGGTTTCTAAAAACAAGATAAGACTTTATGTTAATTCTAGAGATATTTTATGCCTTTTTATTTAATTTTGGCAAGATCATCATTTGTGACCCTTATTCTACATTTGATTTACTTAGGACCTTGGGGTTGATGTTTGGGGTTAGTGTGGAAGATCCATTGTTCGTTAATTTTTTGATGTGGAATTATTTCTTGAAGTCATCTTTTCCATTCATCATTTCCATTGAGAAGAAGTGCAATTTTTCTTTTGAAATTATGTTTGCTTCTTGTTGAAGTGGTAGTTTTTGAAAATTAATTTTTCTTTGAAGTTGTATTTGTTAAACAACATTGAATGTTTGACTTTTTAAAAGTTTGTTTCACATATTTTTATTTGAAAAGATGATAGTCTATTTGAACTATCATTGGTTGAATTTTATGTCATTGATTATTTGCCATTTAAAAAGTTGCAATGAATGTATTTCACCTTTGCTCTTTGCTCTTGTTTCCTTGATACAAAAAAACCCAAGATATTTCCAAGTAACCTTAACAACTAGGAAAGTTGAATGAAGGTGGACTTTGTCCCTTGGGTATTCCCCCTTCACATGTGCATGGGGCTACATGGGGTCATCTTCACAAACCCTCCCTAGCTCCACTTGGATGTGCTCAAGTAACAAACAATTAGAAATATATTTGAGGTGTGCACTCAATCAAAAAATTATAAACATTTAAATCTATGTTGTCTAGATTTTTTCAGATTTTCATATTACCATTTTTGGCTTATCGATTGTTTATGGGTTAAGAAACAAATTACGCTTTCATGTTGGATAAAACCCAAGACCATGAGCTTTATGGTAAGTAAAGACCTACTTTGGTTTCTTTTTTAACATTTCTTATGATACCTAGTGAGTATTTCATTTTTTGAAATGCTACCCAAATAGAAGAAAAAAAAAACATTAAATAGAATTGCCCTCCAATTACATTAAAGCAATTGGAATAGGTTTTTATGTGTAGGGTAAAGCCCTAGGACTAGGGCTTTACATGACATGAAAACCATCATCAATTCTTTAGTATATTTTTTCCCACAATACCTAGCAAGTACCCACCAATTACCCACCATAATTCATAGGAGAAAAAGCCAATAGAATTTTTGAAAAATGAAATGCCTACCTTTGTGGGCATTAAACTTTTTGAAAAACTTGTTTGTCTTTTTGCTTTGTAAGGTGTCCTTTGATACACTAGTAAAAACAACACAAGTTTTTACAAAAATGTAAATATCATATGGGATGGTCAATTTTGATAAGTGCTGAAATCAATTGAATTTAGGTAGAAGGCCATTTCAGCACTTCAAATTATTATTTTTAGGTTCAACACTTGTGATTTTTAAATATTATGATTTTAGTTTTATATATGTCTCTTGTCCACTACTTTTTCATCACTATAACTGTTTCATAAGATATCTTCAGATTATCATTCAAAAGTAGAGCTATAATCCAAGTGGATCTTGTTTTCACTCGCTTTTAATTACAAAGATTCCTTGTCATATCAAATGTAAGCCATAAGTCACATTAGGCAACATGGACCAATTTTCACATTTTCATTACTCCAATTTGAAACTTTTAAAATATTCATCCATATGGATTCCAAATTTTTATACAATCCATCAAAATTCTCATGAAATTTCTGAGAAATTCGATTCTCTTCAACCATTTTTTAAATTAATTTTAGCTGGTTCTGACAAGAAGATGGGGTAGCTCCTTCATAGATTAAGTGGTGGTACTCAGGTTAGATTTCATTTAACCTACCCTTTTGGAGGACCCACCGCACCTACCTTGGTCTGATCTATTACTAGCTGTTGCTAGAGCCACTAAGACTTAAGGGCTTTTAAATTTCTCTTATTCATCATTTGGGTTCCATTTTTCTACTCCCCACTTTTCGTGTTCTTTCCTCGTTACTCTGCAATAGAAGTGAATCAGGTTTACATCAATCAAAACATAACAGCGGTAAAATTCCGACAGTCAAGTTCCCATCAATGAAGGTGCACAGTATCCCAGTTCTCTGGGCGCAGACTACAGACCTTTTCTCAGAATACCCAAGGATTTGGTCGTCGGCCTCCAGCTCAGAAGACAAAGATGGCCTCCAGTGGCCGTTCAACCCTCAAGCCGGCATTTCTCAGCAAAATGAATCCAGGTCTTCACAGAGAATAAGCAATGTGCCAGTGGTCTCCCTCAAACGGCTCAATTCAAATAAGCCAATGCCTTCAATGATCGATCCCCCTGCCCGGGTCTCCTTTTCGATTTAGGATATTGTAGCTCCCTTCCTTTGCTCCTGTGTGCTTATGCTGCTGTTCTATTGCGTCTTCCCTTCCATGGGCTTTTAGGAGAAGGCGAAGGTTTCTATGAGGGAGGAGAAAGGTTTGGCAAACAGTCTGGATGCAAACGAAAAAGGTGACGACGATCAAATGACTGAGATAGGTAAGTAGGTGAATTAGGGTTCATCAAAAGCATAGTTTGACGACATCTTGGCACGTCTTTGTCGTAGGACACGTGAAAAGTTTACAATGCGATGAGGTTTTAGGCGAGCTTTCAAGGTGTCATGATGTTTTTAGGTGAAAAGAGCCGGATTTGACCCCTGAAATCTAAGCCTACAGGTGGCCGGCCCTGATGTTTTGGAGAATTTTGGCAATTTTCAGCCGAAAAAAAAGACCGGTGCCTAGGTGTTCACATTATCTTCTTCCAAAAGGGAGGTCATATGGAAGACTGAAAATATTAAAGCTCCATGTACCAACGCCAAAGAATAGATAAACACAAAAGTGTTTTGCATCACCTTGGAGCTGATTACGAAGAACTACGTACCCAATCTCAATGTAAGACTCACAAGCTTACTGTTTGAAACAAAAGCTTCACGCAAGGCTGTACAACCCTGCAATGAGTAATTTCTGCACACCCTGTGTTCTTCAGTCCTACACTGTTGAGCCTCTTCATGAAACACAAGAGGGGGACGACAAAGGGAACAGGAAAATGAAAGGGTTTTGGGGAAGAAGGACGTCAGTCATCAAGTAATGCATCTGATAAAGGTACAAAATAAACAATAGCCATGTCATGATATTTTTATTATATTAACTTATTTTTTAGTTATAATTACACTTCAGCTTGCACTATCCAAATTCATACAACTAATATTAGTGAACAGAACACTAAAATTGCAACTAAACCATAAATTGTTCAAAAAAATAAAATGAGATAGCTAAAAGACTAATTAGAATATATATTTAAAAATATATGAAGTAATTTGCCTAATCTTACTTACTTCTAGAGCTTTAGGTTCTTTAAAGCTAGTTTTAAACTTCAGTACTCTTTATAGTGTGGTTGAATATCAACTATATTTTCCCCCACTAGGTCCAAGCTACTTCTAGCAAGGTGTTCTAGACCCAAGTGAATGCATGGTCCTCATCAAACTGCCTGGCCCAATAAAAGAATTTGACAGGTCATCAAAATAATTCTGTTTCACATGATGTGCCAAATCTTTCTCATGAAGGATTGAATATGTTTTCGGCCTTTGGATTACTGGGTTGTGTTGGTTCTGGCTGTAAAGAATTAGCAGAATTTATTTTTCATGTACCTTGAGGGCTTAAAATCAAGCAGAATATGTTCTCTGCAAACACCAGGGCATTTCAAGCAAGGAAATGCCCACTCCAGCAGGCATTTCACATTTTGAAACAGCCCACCTCTTTTTTTAATGGTTTTCTGGGATACTGGGATGAAGGGAGAAAAATGGGAACAAAATTCTGCAGGTGCTTTAAGCAGGCTGTTGCCCTCGGAGCAGGATCTTCACGAAGTAAGGGCCCTTCAGCTCCACCTTGGGTGGCCGATTATTCTGCGAACACCCGGCTCCTTGGCCGTTACTGTACACTTTAATTGGTTAGTCGGATGGCTTTCTGATGGGTTGTGAAGTTGAAAAGGACTTGGGTCTGTGCTAGGCACATGATGCTGACCTCTTCTAGCTGACAAATGACGGTAGCAGAACGAGCGAACTCTTCAATAGATACTCTCCAATGAAGAACGCGAGACTAATTATCGACAGTGTGCAAGTACCGTTGGCTGATTCGATCAGAGTCCAGAAAGACTGCGTTAGCGACTTAATTACACCCGGCATGATCAGGGAGTTATGTGGGGAAGGGGCACATGCAATGAGAGACATTCCTTAATGGCATTGAAGACGTGAGACCTTCCCAAAGAATTGAACTGCGTACGCACCTTATGAATGTGGATCTACATCAGATCTACCAACAGATCTATCTGCAGAGGTGTCGTCATTCGGTCAGTCCTCTGTTTTACGCAAGTTTCTCTAGTGTGATTATAGTCAAGAAATTTTTGCGGGCCTAAAGGTCTCATTTACCGGATTTGCTGCATTCACCTCTCACATTAAACTCAGTTTTAACTGACCATGGGTCATTAATGCCCGTTAAACAAGTATGCCTTGTCAGCTTGCTGGGGCTCAACTGGTCCTAATTTCTTCCTCCTCGGGGCCCGCAATTTGCAATATGGCATTCCTTGTTAATAACGCCACATAAATTATAGAGGCATGCCTATGAGAATATGCCATGGACATGCATATCTATGGTCAAGCTTTGGAAGCAAGCTAGATTAGAACCATTACCCTAAACGCCTATAAGGCAAGAACTGTTTAAATTTCAAAAAAATGTTTTTATTTTTTATTTTTCGTTGGCTGCACAACAAGAAAATCTTTCCAACAGGCTGCTCGCTGGGCACATCCATGTAGATTTAAGGGGGATTTGGTAAAAACATTTCCAATGAAACCATTTTTTGAAGTGTGAGGAGGACTGCAAAAGGGTAAGACCCCACTTAGTCAACCTTCTTAACCTAGCTCCCCTAGTGCAATGCACTAGGTGGTGTTTAGACAATCTTCTTAGCTTGTAATGGGCTAGGTGTGTTATTAACTAGGCAATTGTTGCTCAACATGTGACTTTTTTGCAAGCACCAAATTATGCAAGTGTTCATTCATTGAAAGCATCAAATCCAACTTATTCTAGGCCCATGTGAATTGAAATTTAGGTATGGGTTCGTTAAGATGTATTTCTTTGTTGTGAGATTTAATTGCATGTGTAATTCCTAACTTTTTTTTCACGTGCTCCAAGTTTTGCCATAGCTTTGGGCAAGAGCTATTGACATACCCTTCCACTTGGGTTAACCGAAGCAAGGTGGGCCTTGTGCCAAGACCACCATAGTGGGGCACCATGGTGGTGTGCGAGGCTTAAGCCAAAGTGGCATCTGTTGGGTTCAACTCCCTAAGTCACCATGGATTGGGGAGGCCAAGGCTAATAAGTGAAGGCTTGTCCAAGCCAAGGAAACAAATGGGGGTTGTCTCTAGGATTTTGGCACCCCAGGTGCCACCCTTTTAAAACTTTTGCTAGACAACTAAAGGTTGTATGACGGTGTTAAAACCCTTGAGACAATTAGAGATTGTCCTGGGGCAACATTTGTTGTTGTCGCAACAAAGTTTTTAAAAGCAACCATAAGGGTTGTCCTAGAACAACACTAAGTGTTGTTTTGATTTAGCTCTTTTTGTTGGGTCGGCCTAAATGTTTGACCTAAAAAAAAAGTCCAAGAATATGAAGGCATTCCTAAGGTGACTTTGAGTTAGGCTAAGTTTTAATTTCGTTAGTGTATATAAGAAGTCAATCAAGTTCATTCGCGAAGGTCAAAACATTGAAACTAACTCAACATGTCATGGGATGCATAATTCACTGGGAGTTAAAAGGTTAAACAATGTGAAAGGTTCGCATAGCTTGTGCAATGCAAAGGCAAGCACAAAGAGGCATGTCATTTGGTATCAAAACTTGGACTTGTTGCTTGTGCACGAAGATGGAAATGGTGGTAAGAAAATCCAAAGTTTACAAAATGCAAGGCCAAGGCAAAGATATAAACTAACAAGGTGTTTATTAAGGGCAGAGTTGTGTTATCCCTATTGCATAGACTTGACAGAAGTAGTATCAACATTTGACAAGGTGGACATAGGTGTAACAAGATTGTGTAGGATTAAAATTTATGAGGACTGATTCAAATTGAGGTTTATGCTAGGAATTTGAAGATAATTTTTAGAGATGTGTTGGTAATGATAAACAGTTATTACATTAAAACATGATGAGAATTATGATTCAAAGAGAGGAGGAAGTAGTTTCAAGATATGGAAAAATCCATGTTAGAATTATGGAAAATAGTTTTGATGACAAAGAATAGGGATATTACAATATGATTTCTTTTTCATATTTTTTGTTTCCACATAATATGATGGTTTAATTTTGTTTTCATATCACTACATAAATCATAATTATGCAAATTTGCATTATGTAATACATTTTTGGTTGAATTTGATCTTTGATTTTTATAGTTGTTATTAAACTGAATTTATATGTCTAAAGATAACATGTTAAAATATAGATTCTAGAATGAAATAATGTTAGAATATTAGTGTTTACCATTTGGTGACCATCCCTAATATTGAATTTGGGGTAGAAATTCAAGTTTTTATGGATTGTTTTTGTTTTCGTTGGTTTTTGTGAAAAACACAAAAAGGTTATTGTGAGAGATTTTGTTGTTTTTCTTTGGTTCACAAATTTAAAATTGGTTAAGAAATTTTTAGGATTTAAATTTTATAAAAAAAATTGTTGTAAGAATTTAAATTTGTGGCAAAAAAATTTCCAAAAAAGAGTGGTAAAATGGCAACAAACGTGAAACACATGGTGACCCAAAGTTTGTAAAAGCAACTAGATCAAGTTACAATTCAACAAAATGAAGAAGAAAATGTAATAGAAAAATAACTATTGTTGTTAAATGATGCAACGTAGTTTCACACTCCAAAAATAATATAGTTTACCATGTTAAAAATACCTAGGATAGAGGAACATTGTTACAACCGTAACATTGGGTTCGCGACAAAATGGGAAGTGCAAGGGCCCATGAGGTTAAGAGTGTGTTTAGGTGTGAAAGATATTCTCACAAATGGGGGGGAATGTAAGGGATGAAGCCCAATGACTCTCAAGTGCATTCCCACTTTGGGAGTTACATTCGTGCGAGAGTTGTAAATGTTCAAAACCTTGGTTGGAAAGGTAAACAAACATCAAATTGGGCCCCCAGGATACCATTAGAAAATTCTTGAAACGTAAATGCTTAAAGTGTTCTCCCATTGTTCATTTAAACTTGACTTGCATGAGTTATGATCAAAAGAAGGGGCAAAAGTCAAATTGGGAATTTGATTCCCGACCACAAATCCCTTGAAAGCAAAGGTCAAATGAGGTCTAATTGGAACATGTTATACACTGTTGGAAAGTTATTTTCGAGGGTTACAAAATATTGTCCTCACACTCTCAAAAAACTTGATTTAAGATAGATATGAATGTCCAAAGTTTTGGGATAGCAAGAATCTCAATTTTGGGATTCCCACTTGGGAGTCCCAAGGAAAAATGACATTTGGATGTAGTCCCCATGAAGAGGCACAACATATACTATAGGGAGGGGAGTGGTGCCTCCTCCCAAAGGTTGTGGGCTGTGTAAAGCTTGTGCTTGAGGTTGTCCCTATTAAGTCTGCCACACCATTTTCATTCGACTTGCATTAACCGCCTTTTTTTTTTGGTTGTGCATGTTGATCTCATTTTGAACTTTCGCTTATGAGTTCATCCTAGTCCCATCCCGAAGCTCTAGCACGCCCTCTTATCCCCGAAGTGCTACAAATTAAAGAACATGCCCAAATTTTCTTCTTCTTTCGTGGTTTCATTTTAGGACCCACCTTTTAGTCTCTTGAGGAATTTAGGGGTGCATCAAATGGCTTATAAAGTATAGGATGCCATCTACAACAATTATGGAACGTCAAAAAAATTCATTAGTAGAGCAATGAGGTGATTTAGTATTTGAATGAGGTTGTCAATGAAGGCAATACCTCCAAAGGTTGAATTAAAAGGATGGGGAGACAATGTAAACAAGGTTACCCTTGTAGATTTACAACAAAAGGTAGAGGCTAGAACATATATGAGTTTGTCATCCCAAAGACATGGTAATTTGTACAAATTTAAAGAGATACTACATATCCATGAAGAAGCATAAAAAAGGTTGGAAATAAGATCCATGAATAGAGGTTTTGCTTGGTAATATAATTCACTTCAATGTTCTCAAGAATGCGATGAAAACTTGAACAATGATGAAGTTGAATAAACAATAGCACAATATGTTAAAACTAAATTTTAGATAGGGGTAAAATCATAGTCAAAGGAACCACCTAAGTGAATGGACACTGCTTAAAATTACATTTTTGCATGTTTAAAATATCACAAAGGAAGCACAATAGTTTGGATTGTCATAAATGTTTTTGAAACATTTTTCATTAATTGTAAAGTTTACATGCTCAAAATTTGACACATATCAAAAATGTTTTTACATGTTCAAAGCACTCAAACCTCAAGAATGGATAATCCTTGTTCTTTTCAAACATCTTTATTCAAGTTACCAAATGTGCACCATTCCTTTTGAAAATTGGGGAGGATTTTAACATTGAAGATTAAAGGGGCACAAGAACTTGAACTAATGAATTTTTTTTTATAACCCATTTGAACACATTTGGTTCAAAAGTGTTTTTGACCTTGAACATTATGGATTTTGAAAATGTGGCTTTAACAAAAGTTGTTCATATATATGTGATAGAGGGCATGAATGCATATTATACATGATATAAAGTTATTTTTGTAATCGAAATGTATTTATATCTAAAATGCAATCTTAAATGGGGTATCTGAAATTTAAAAATTAAATTATAAACCAACGTAAAAATAACACATGTCATGTGCAATCTTCGAAAAAAGACTTTTACCTTGGCGTCCTTAGCTCCTTTGATCATGATTTCACCCACAGAAGATTTGGAGGAACAAGCTTTTGCAACTAAAGTAGTTTACCAATCAAGGCTAGAATGCAGAATTGAATGTAACACTCCGCCAATAATAGTAATCCATATAGAAATGAGGACAAAAATTAGTGTTAATGTGTTACAAACCAATGAGTTCAGAGTTAGACAAAGTCAACAAAATGTACTTTTACTTAGAGAACAAATATGGAGTAAATTTAATCAAGGTGAAGGTCAAAAACCCAAACTTATGACTAATTGTTATAGTTTCTAGAAATAGAAAGACCATGCTTTCACAAACTATCCTTTCATTGAAAAAGATGTACGGGATAAATGATTAGTCATTTCCAAACCAGAATCCAAATTGAATCAAACCTGGAAAAAAAACATAATTTAATGATCATGTAATAAAACGTTATGAAATCAATATAACCAAAGGAAAAAACTACAAAAAAATAAATCGCCTTATAGAAAGGTGTGAAGTACAAAGGACTCCCTCTAATGTTAGGGTACCTCAAACCCTCAAACAACCCCATTTTGTTCAAAAGAAAATTAAGATGATTACAACTCATCCTACTATGAGTGGTGCAAAAATTGTCGCCTTCAAAGGTACTGGATTTGTGCCTAGAGTAAGGAACAAAGGAATGTTAAACACATCAACTAAACATTATGGTAGTGTATAATTTCGTAATGGAGTGGCTAATATAGGTCCATAATTTGCACTATGAGAAATTATGTCTATTGAGACCACATTACCCTACAATTAAAACCCAAAAAAAACTCATATATAACTATTGTGCAATTATCTCTTGGGTATTACAACTATCCTGCAACTACCCCCTTAGAAATATAATGTATCAATAAATAAATTGTCACGTTAGAAAATCAGTTAGTTGTATTATAATTGCAAGTGAATTAAAATTGGGTCTTCTATATAGTAATTTATACACATTGTACATGCATATGTAGTCAACTATGTTTGACTTTTTCAAAAGTTACATTGTAGTTACATGGGGTAACTACTTTAAAATTGTTGTAAATGTGGCACTAAAGCAACAACTATGTTGCAATTAGTATACAATGTGCATACATGTGATTATACCACATGTTCACATTTCCACCACCCATTATGGGATACATTTGCAATTAGTTTTTGACTACGAATCCCATTGATACAATTAGTACACCCAATAGTGTGCCACTACTAAAATACTATTATTCAAATATGTTATGTTTATAATACAAATGCTTATAATTTAATAAGGATAAACATTCATATGTAATGTTTATAAAAAATTATTGTTTCAATAATTTGACTATTAATATGAATAAATAAGTGTAATTCATATACTTCATTTTACATTAATTTTAAAAACTACTTATTAAATATTAATCAGATAAATATTTATCCAAATTAGGGATACTTCATAATGATCTAGAGCGATTATTTAATATAACTATTCATTCATCAATAATTACCAAATCATTAAATATTTAAATTCATTAACTAATTAATTATTTGGATACATATAATTAATTTAGATATGAAACTAAAAGCAATATGTATATTATATTTAAAATTCAACTCGATGTACATATGGATATGCCTATTTATACCTTCATGTTTTCTACCCAAATTCATATTTAATAATGAATTATTTTCCAATAATATATTACATATTAATTTATTAATTAATATTTAATTTATTTAATTATTATGAATTTAAATAAATTTGATTCATATAATTATTTCAGTAATTAATTAATTAATTAATAAGATTGATTAATTCAAATAAATTATTTCAAATAACTAGATATTAGATAATTAATTCACATATTTCATTATCATATAATCACTAATTTAATTGTATAACTTACATAATGAAAAATAGACACAAAGCATGTGGGAATTTTTTTCTATAATTACAATTTAATTCGCAACTAAGGAATAACTAAAAAATTTAACCCATACACTTTGTTTTTGAATCCCATGTTATAAATTATATAAAGAAGGCTTATTTTTTTACATTTTCACATTAAAATACATGTGCCATTTTGGGATGAACTCAACAAAACTTAAGTTTAAAAATAAAACATAAAATTAGAAAATAAAATTTCATGGTTATTTTTTAATTCACTTAGTCTTGTGTTTTCATGCCTATTTACCTACCTAGGTAAGTAAGTAGGTCCCACTTTTCTACCTACCTATGTAGGTAAGTAGGTAGGTCTTAAGTAAATACATAGGAATGTAGGTCTTAAGACCTACCAACCTACTTACATATAGTTATGTACAACCCACCTAGCTACTAAAATAAAAATATTTATATATGTGTATTTTTTCCAAAATATAATTAATATGCCACCTAGCAATTTTTTATTGTGCCACATGTCACAATCTCAAACCATCATTAATAATCATAATGGGCGATGGAAATCAATATTTTGAAATAATAATAATTTTTATATTCAAAAAATCTTCATAGTGCCATGTGTTAGATTTTAATAATGGATGACAATTAATGATTTTAGCATGAAATCATGGGTGCAGTTATAATGTAATTGCCTAATAATTGAAAATGAATTGTTTTCACATAGTTGTAATTGAGTTATAATGAGTTGCACTATATATATGGTGAATTGCAACTCAGCAATTCATGTAATTTGTCTATTAACACTCATAACATATAAATAAAATGAGTTACAAGGCTAGTTGCAAAACACCCATTTTTTTCATAGTGTTGTTACAATAATTAATAATAGGACACATGGTCTAACCATAGCAATTACATACCAAAACAAATTTATGCATGTTAATGAAGTAGGATATCCAGAAATGTAAAAAACCAAGAAATTTTTGTAGTACCAATTGAAAATTTCCGTTACACAATTTGGTATATACTAAACCTATTATGACCACATAAACAAATTATTCACATGGTTTTTGAACTATACCTACTAGTTTTGGATTAAGGAGATTTCACTACTACAAAATGTGGGTGCAATTCAGTAGTCCCCATTCACTAGACCAATGAATTCATTGCTTCTTCACTAGTCCTCGTTCACTACAACTAATGAATTCACTCAAAATCCAGTGAAATCATTTGGCATACATGGACACCTTTTGTTGTAGTGTTTGTAGTACCTAAATCTAATGTAGGTAATTATACATTTAATTACATGAATACCATCACATTATATGGGTGTAAGCAAGATAAAATGAACAACTTGATTACCTTGTCAAAATTGGAACAAGTAGATTTTAAATAACAACAAAACCCATTATAGAATTGTGGAACATTGAATGTTTTCATTTTAATGATTAAATATAATGTATGGTTACACTAATATGCATTGATTTTCATATTTCAAATTGTAAAAGTAGGTTTTAAGTAGGTTTTTCAAAATACAAGTAGCTTTTGACGTCTACTTTTCACTATGGGTTTTTGGTTTCAAGAAGGTGAAAGTAGTTTCTTACAAAAAGGAAATAGAATTTTTTTTGATGAATTACTAAAACATATGTTGATCTTCACTTCCTAACTTATGACATATCAATTTCATTAATTTTTCTAACAAAAAAGTAGGTTTGAACACATATTTTTTAGTTAGTTTCAAATGTGTTTTTTATCTTTTTTAAAATTTCATTTTTTTTAATTAAATTTTTATAAACTTAATAGAGCAAACTAATGCTACTTGACACATACTTTCACCTAATTTGATGCTACTTTATGGTAGTTATATGAGCAACATAAGGTTAAAGTGGAGACATCTACTTTTTCTGTATATTTTATCTTGCTTTGACCCATATAGTTACTACGAAATCAATACCACCAAATTCAAAAAGGCAACCCTTTAGAATCCATAGTCTAGGTACTACATCTGTGTAACATGTAATACCTTATTCTAGGCTTAACATGAAACCTCTTAACTATTTTGAATACAAGAAAAATTATGATTCAAATGTTCATGTGCGAGTATTCAAAGTTGCTACCAAAATTAATGATGAAATGGTAGATGAAAAAATGGCCAATTTGTTCAACTTTACATTGAGAAATAATGCATTAGACTGGTGCAACAACTATATGTGAAATCATCCAAACCTTAGATTTGTAGAACTAGAAGAAGTTTTTTGTAGAAGATATTGAACCATCCAAAATGATGAATAGGTATATTTTGTAATTAAAGAATTTGAAGTAGGAATCAACAAAACAAACAAAGGTGTACAATGTACTATGAAAGACTATGAAAATTGGCCAATAGTTTGCAAATTCTTACTGTTGACAATTTTCTAATAATTGTGTTCCAATTGAGACTACAATCTTATCTACACATTGCTACAATAGGAATGAAATAAGAAATTTTGCAATAGCACAAGGAATCCATGTTGATGTGTGAAGAAGACATTTTTGTACTAGATCACAAAGTTCATTATCTATACCACAAACTTTAAAAACAAATATTGTAGCTATGGGAAACCAGATAGTTACAAATCCCAACATGTATTGTACAAATTGTCATCATACAAACCATAATGTGAAAAGGTGCAAAAGCAAAAAGGAGGAACCTATTATAGTTACTACTAAAGCCATTACATAGGTTGGTAAACCTCTAAGACCATTCAACTATCCTTGTAATATTTGTGGGATAGTGGGACACAAATTTATGAACTATCTAAGATTTGGCAAAATGCAAAAATGTTTAAGGACAAAAAAGGTAAATTTGCAAAACCCAAGCTTATAATGAAGGTAAAAGTTACTAGTGCCTCAATTAACATGGTTGATGTTCATGTGACTACTCGAAATAAAGCAAATGAAGAATAGGTGTTCAAAGATTGAAAACCAAGAAATAACAGAATTATCGTTCATTAAAAAGTAGAGGAGAAGTTTAAAAAATCTATGGTGGAAACCATAATAGATGCAACCAACTAGTCCACCACTTGACATACCTACCACTACAACAAGATAATGGACTACTAGTTGGACTAGGATGCCAAGTTAAGTAGAACCTACAGAACCAACCAAACCATTAGAAGTTCCTTCTACCTTTCCAAGCAAACTCATTTCTATTGAAGAGATTTTTCAAGATATAAATTTATAAATGCTGGAAACCAATTATATGTTGAACCTCATGTAGTTATTCAAAATAACACTAGACTTGAAAAAATGTTTGTGGCAAAAACTAAACAAATAAACCATAGATTTACACTAAGCTTATGATTGACAAAATAACCCCATCTATAGTTCCTAACATTAGCACAACAGTAGTTGCTATAAATAATCATATGGCTATTATTCAAGTATAAATAGGAATAAACATTATTGATGATGTACTTTTGGGTTGAGGGTCAAGGGCAAATATCATCACAAAGTGATTAACAGCTAGGTTAAGACTACCTAAACCTAAGCCTACACCTTACAATTTGCACATGGCAAATCAAACAACAACAAAACTAGTAGGATTGATCAAAGATTTGAAAATGTATATGCATGGTATCCCATACATGTAGCCACCTTTATAGTCCTACATAACAATGTTGTAAAGTTGAGTTATTCTATGTTGTTCGGTAAACCATGGCTCATGGATGCCAAAGTAGCACATGACTAGGGGAATAACATGATTACAATACAAAGAAATGGTAAATTGTCATAATATAGCAATGATTAAACATTTGGGTACTAACCTGCAAAGACTAGATGTCTTATCGTGCTTTGAATATCATAGTGGCATCATAGATGAAGAAGAAGATTTGATGTTTGTAAGTGAACCTGAGTTGTTTTCTATTGGAACAATTAATTTAACTTTAAATATTGTGAGTGCAGTTGTAACAACATAATGCAAGTTGGGAGAATAATAGATATCGCAGATCCTATTATAGAGCTTATTCTAATTCATGGAGGTAGTGCAGAAACAATTGTTGATAAAGAACCTAGGGCAAGTTTAAAAAACAAGGTGTACCTTGAGATTTACTATCATCACAAACCACGTCAAGTATAGATTGATGAGACCCCGACAAAGGTTTAAATACATGCATTGGAAATTGTAGGATGGACCTTAACCAAAGACCAACAATTGCTAAATATCAAACTTGGGAATAGAGGATAATCCATAAACAATCAAGGTGAATGCCCAACTCATTGAGAAGAACATGAATTCCTTTAAAAAATAATTATTGAAGTACAAGGACATGTTTGGTTGGACTTATAAAGACCTAAAAGGCATGTCTCCAGAATCGGCACAACACTATATTAAACTGGACACATCAATTCCATTAGCACATTAGGCTAGGTACAAAATGAATCCAAACTATGATGAATTGTTAAACAAGACATAGACAAACTATTAGATATCGGATTCATACAATTTATACAACTTGTAGACGAAGTTCTCTAGTTATCACCAATAGTTGTGGTTCCCAAGAAAAATGAAAAATTCAAAATCTATGCAAACTTCAAAGAATTAAATGTAGCCACAAAGAAAGATCCATAGCCATTGCCTTTTACAAATGAGGTTTTGAGCATAGTGGCAAGGCATAATGTTTTTTCCTTCCTATCTATGGATATTTTAAATATCATCAAATATCTATAACACTATAAGATAAATACAAGATAGGCTTTGTAACAAATTAAGAAGCTTTTACTTGAGTAATAATGCCTTTTGGAGTGAAAAATGGACCTCCTACTTACCAAAGGGTAGTAAGTTAAGCCTTCAAATATTATCTAAACAAATGCATGAAGATTTTTCTAAATGATTTCACTATTTATAGCGACATGGATACTCATTTGTGTTAACCCAATTTTTCAATTATGTATATTGTAACCGGTTGTTACCAATTGGTAACTTGTGAGGTAATATCATTTTGTGAATTAGATTTTAGTTATTACTCAACAACAGGTAACTAGTCAATTAAAATAACCGATAACACGTTCTTAAGTTAACCGGTCTATTATGTTAACCAATAACCGGTCTATTAACTTAATCGGTTATTGATGGAGCAAGTTAGTTTTAAACTTGTGGCCAGTAGTTAATGTAGTTTAATTTTTTGTTTGTTGATGATTGTACTAGCTAGTGATTGTTTAACTTAAAACAACACTATGTTTGGTATAAATAGGAGGATTTGAACTTTTGGAACAAGTTAACTTTGAACTTGAAGTTTTATTGACAAGTCAATGTTAAGGCTTTGAAGACCCAAACACTTGAATTATTTAGGGGAAGGATGCAAAAACCAAAAGGGTAAGGCAATGGGTTCTTCAAATGGAAACATAATTTGAAATGCAAACCATCAACATGAATGTTGATTGGTTATGAATGGCACAACCTCTTTTGAAGGATCATGCCAACTTGGAATGGTGGACAACATAAAAGGATGTTGAACCAAGTCTTATGAAAACAATGTTTTGGAATGAATTTAAGGTTAATTGAATGAGAGATTCACTCCCCATAACCAAATCTTCCAAGATGAACAAAAAATGTGAAGTTTTCACCAAGGGGATGGGACAAGAATGCTAAGAAGGTATGTTCAAACCTTCACCACTCTTATCAACTTCATCCCAATGAAGGAGGAATATGCCCAAAAAGTGTGTTTCTTCCATGGGTTGCAACCTTGGGTTCAAACAACCATAGATTACAAAGAAGTGAGTTTTTTGAGCTCCCTTGGTCAGCAAAACTTCGGGCAAAACAAAGTCATTTCTTTTTTCAACTTTGTTCGAATTATCTTCCTAAGCACACCTAAGATACAATATGCCTCCTTGTGGGTTGTTAGTTCCATTTTGATCTTCTTTTGTTCTATGGGTTTTTTCTTCTTCTTCTTCTTGGGACAACCATTTTCGACCTCTCCCTAACTTGGCTTGCTAAAATAACTTGAATCCTCATTTGAGTTGAAAGACAAAATCTCCACCTCTTTGGATTAATGTGAGAAGGTCGTGGAGTGTATGGAAGATGATTTTGCATCAAGATGGGGGGAATTAAATGTCCCAAAAATCTAAGGGGAATGTTAGGAATAGTTTTCAAGCTATGGGGTGGTCTGAAAAGGGTAGAAAATGAAATGAGAGAAGAACCCACAAAAAAATGAGAAACATCAACAAAGTGAAATGTTTCAACTATAACAAAATGGGACATTTTGTTAAGGATTACCTTAAGGTAAAACAAGACTTTGAGTAGGGTGGTTTTGTCATGAAAACAAATGTGGCCAAGTTAGGGCTAACTTGATCTTATTTAGATTTAAAGTGGAAACTGGTAGAAGTGAAATTAAAACTCTTGCAAAATATTTCACATTATTATAACAATAAATTTGCATTTCACATGCCTATGTTCATTATTTCTATCTTAAGTCTCAACAAACTTAACATTATAATTCATTCAAACATTAGATTCATGGTTATTGCATATAACTAGAATTTGCACTTCAAAATACATTGTAAAAAAACTCCAGAAACAAGATTACAATTCATTTCATCATAATTTAACACTATAGAAAATTCACACAAAAGATGAACATAAAATTTAGTATAGAAGTCTATGCTTCTTTTTATTACTGAAAACATCAACCCAAATTATAGCGTAATCCCATATTTTGTTGAAAAAAATATCAAAACAACACTTAAAATTTGTGTTATATCAAAACAGAATCTGTGGTTTTCTATCACAAGTACCTCCAACTTTTCTTATTCTCTCCAAAAAAACAAAAAAAAAACTCCATGTCTCCTCTTCTTTTCCTCCTCTTGTTCTCTAGAACTCCCCCCTTTAGAATTATCCCAAGTCACATCATAACGATCCAAACCAACAAGAATTCAAAATTTAAACCAACAAAGTTCCTTGATTAGTCCGTATCCTAACTACCTTGTTCATCCCAAATCACATACTTAGCTTACCCCCTTGACATTACCCCTTTTATACTTTGGTTTCTATCCCCGAAATCCTTGTAAAATGACAAAAATGAAATGATAGTATTTTATCCTTTTAAACATTTGTATTCCCTACCATAGTGTTATAATCCCAATCTACATGGAAACCAATGGTTCTATATCTACGTTTTGCTCTACAATTCTAATCTCGTCCCCCACTAATTCACTTTTTGGTTTTATGTCTAGATGCTATATCTTGGATATCTTTTTTTTTAGTGCTAGAAGAGCCTCCACCTTTTCCTATTCCTGAATTCCTTCTGGTTCTTTTTTTTTGTAACCCCCTCCTCTAAGGTCCTATGGTATTTTTGGTTGTATCTCCTCCTCCTAAGCTGCTCCACTTTTGAGGTCATGTGATTTTTTAGTCTATACTTCCTCCTCTTAAGTTGTCCTATTAGGCCCTACTTCTATCTTTTCATCCTAGCCAGATCCCTCTACACTTGTTTATGTTAAACTAGATTTTTTTTCTAGCTCTTTTCACCATTCCTTAGATTTTTCTTCAAAGTCCTTCATCTTGTTCTTCGTCCTCATCAGTGTATAGTACTACAACATATGTTCATAATCCTCTAGTCTTTTCTTGATACCAATTGGATCCAAACTCTTCCTCTATTCATGTGCCTTCTCCAACTATGCTTGCAAGTTCTGTAGAGTTTTCCAATACTCCTTGTCCTCCATGAACTATTCTATTTTTACCTCTATTGTCTTTCTTTTAAGCTCTTCAAACTGCAACAAAACACATTTTTCAAATTTATCAATTCCAAATCTATCAAAACATTCTCCTTTTCCTTATTTTCTTTAGTCAATGCTTTCACTTGACGATCCAAAGCCTCCTATTGTTCTTATGAAGAAACAATGTTTTTGTCCACTTCCTTTCTATGGTTTCCCAGATTTCAGCCTTCTACTTTAAATTCTGCAATTCATCATCCTTCAACTTCAGCCGTGTTGTGCTACCCTTGAGCTCCTCATTCTCATCCTATAGTTTTTTAATGAGTTTTTTTTTTTTTTTTTTTTTTTTTTTTTTCTTTTTTTTTTTTTTTTTTTTCCTTTTTCTTTTTTTTTCCTTTTT
>Ga0116231_10003739_pt1 | contig 31301 bp, 27 predicted proteins | sample S1TSphgellanicum_2_FD_89695 | JGI IMG/M metagenome (GOLD analysis project Ga0116231, IMG submission 89695) | Host-associated microbial communities from peat moss isolated from Minnesota, USA - S1T2_Fd - Sphagnum magellanicum MG | ecosystem: Host-associated > Plants > Peat moss > Unclassified... | reverse complement strand
ATTCGGGACACCCTTTGGTGTTGGGACTTGCCACAGGCACTTGGACACACAAGACTCACCACGGCCCGGACTCGGGGGAAGCCACCACCTTCCCCCATATAGTATTCTCTGCAGCTCGCCGCCGAGGCTACATCCAAATGGCACAAATTCTTGGGACTCCCAAGTTGGAATTCCGAAATTGTCCCAAAATCGTCCCGGTTGGAGTCTCGAGACTTTGGGAGGTCGTATTTTCTCGCTCTGACCTCCGATCACGACGAGGTTTGAAGCAAAGTTGTAGCCCTTGTCGAGATCTTTCCAACGCCGTGTAGCACACCCGAATCGGACATCGCAAACTGGTCGATTCCCGACTTTTAGTGGTCAAGAGTCAAACTGCCAGTTTGACTCCCGGCCCTTCTTTTGCCCATAACTTGCGCTACAAATGTCCAAATCTCCAATGCGAGGGCCTTTTAGACATCTACGCTTTGAGACCTTTCCAATGACACCAAAAACACCCCAATGCAAGGTGTTTTGCCCTTTGCTATCGAGCTTTGAACATTCGGGAGTCCCGGAAGACTCCTAACCTCCAACTTTTCCAAGTGTTGGGCTTCACCCCCACACTTGGCCAAAGTGGGGTTGCGACAATTCCTTAAGAGCTTGGCAAATAGGAGTAAGATTAATGCGCTTTTGGAATAAATGATACAAGTTAAGAATAAATTATACAAATCAAGCAGGTGATGTGTGCAATAGGTTCATGGTGTTGATGTTGCTAGTTTTTTTTGTCAACATAATTAAATGTTAAACTACAACAAGTTTTTTTCCTTGTTGGCATCAAATTATCGGAAAGCTAATGGAAAAACTAAGGAATGTACTTGTGTCTGATGTCAACAATTTTGCAAGCAAATGTGTGTTGTTTTTAATAGTCCATGGCTGAAGGTCTTTAGGTCTTAACTATCTTACTATCATCAAAGTTGTAAGGTCATTGTTTAGGATTTGGGGAGCTTGGGATATAAAATGGGGAGTCCAAGATGTAATGTTGTGGCAAGAGTGTTAGGCAAGTCATTCATATTTCATAGGTTTTCAAATTTTCAAAATCTACAATTATCAAGTTGTAATGTTGTGTACATGTTGGATAATTGCACAATGCTAGGACATTATGGGGTTGAATTTGTAATAGTGTAGTAGAAAGTTTACATGGTTTTGTCCTAGCCATGTTAAAAGCAATTATGATGTAAATGTTTATGAATGTGTTAAACAAGGAACAATTGTTATAAATAGTGAATTGGTCCATTAGTACATAGTGAAATATAAATTTACCAAGCCATTTCACTTAGTTAATAAATTTAGATAATTAATTATTGCATTTAACTATTTATTTGATTTGAAGTAATCAGTTTAATTCATCTAATTTGTTAGTTATTTATTTCAAATAATTAATTATTTGATGTCAGATAGTTTATTATTTATTTTTTAATAATCAATTTGATTCAAATAACCAATCTATTAATTTATTCAAGTAACTAATTTCTAAAAACAAATTCAGATAATAAATGACTAATTATACGATAAATATAATCATATTTATAATAATTAAATATATTAAATATTACGTAATATTTAATAATATATTTATAGATAATTATTTACTAAAAATTAAAAATTAAAAATGAATTTGGGTAAAAAACATCAAGGTATAAATAGGCATATCCATATGTACACCCAAATTGAATTTTTAATATAATATTCACATTTTTCTAGTTTCACATTTAAATTAATTATATGTATTTCGATAATTAGTTTGTTAGTGAATCTAAATAATTTAATTATATGAGAATTATTGATGAAATAATAATTATCTTAATTAATTGGTGTAATTCATTATAGAGTGTCCTCAATTTAAATAAATATTTATATAATTATTATTTGATGAATAAATCTTTTTCCTATTTTTTTTTTTTTTTGGTTTAATTAACATAGTTAGTTAGTTAGTTAATGTAAAGCTAATTATATGAATTTCACTTATTTATTTAGTTCAATATTTATTTATTTGTTATAATTAATAATTTCATAGTAATTAAATGTATTTAAGTACAATTAATATTTGGTAATCAAATTATTGAAGCAATAATTTTTCATAAAATATTACATATGAGTTTATGTTTTTATTGAGTAATAAATTGTTGCACAATAGTCACAATATAATTGAACATTAATAGTTTAATAGTGGTGCATTAATGGCCCTATTAATTGCATCAATGGGAATCATAGTGGAAAACTAATTACAAATGTGTCCCATAATGGGTGGTGAAAATCTAGACATGTGGCATGATTGCATGTATGTATATTCTACATTAATTGCAACATAGTTGTTGCATTAATGGCACATTTACAATAGTTTTAAAATAGTTGTCACATCAACTATAATGCAACTTAGATGTATGTATAGTGAATACAAATTACCATGTAGAAGATTTGTTTTGAATTCATTCTATAATACAACTAACTAATTTTCTATTGCAACAATTGGTTTATTAATTCTTCATATTTTAGGGGGAATAGTTGCATAATAGTTGTAGTACTCAAGGGATAGTTACACAATAGTTGTGTACAAGTTGTTTTTTGAGCTTTAGTTGTAGGGCAATGTGGTTTTGGTAGACACAATTTCTCATGATGTATATAATCTATTGAATTGTGTAAATTTAAAGGTGTTGTGTTTTTTACAAATTTCAATTGTCGAAATTATGAATCCATTTTTTACCATTGGATTATATATATAATTAATCTTAGTCATCCAATTTAGCTAGTTTAACTTTAGGGTATGAATGGTTAGTTTTCAATGTCTTTTATTCATTTGATTTTGGATGAAAGAGTGTTATGTTCATCCTAATACTTTTTATCTAGTCCAAAGTCCATATGCTACAATTTATTTTTGGCCATTGATCTTGAATGTGCCATCCATTTTAGTGCTCCTTTAGGTCACAACTTGGTCTTATCTTCAACGTTCATCACTTGGTGAAATAATTAAATTAGGACCATGCATTTGCCCACAAAGGTCGTGCTTTCAATGGACCTATCCTCTTTGATTTGGTATGTGGTAGTGTTACCAAAATGGTTTGCAAAGACATTTTTTGTCATTCTAAAGCCACTAACTAATGTCATTTTGATATTATAAACTAAACCCTTTCCATTAAAAGAAGCAATTTGTTGCCACATTCTAATTCTAAGGATGATGCATCAACATCACTCCAACCATTTGGAGTTTTTCAAAAGGCTTGGGTTTGAAATCTTGAGGTGATGATCATTTTTTTACAAGTATAAATAATAGATTTGCAAACCATCTTAATATTGCAATGAAGGTTGAAATGTTTTGAATGTTTTGTGAAATGTTTTGCATTCCATGACAATAGTGTTGTTATAGAATGAAATGATAGATTTGTAGATGTTTGCTTTACATTTGATTTAGGCATACAAATTTTGGTTGATCAAAAACGTGGAATAAAAAAATCTTCTTCAATCGTACTTCCATGAGCAAATACAAAAGTATAAGTCAAGAGCAAAGTGAAGGATTCATGAAAATAATTTGAGTGTAGATGTGTGAATATGGAACCTGATGTTAATGTTGTTCATTAGTTTTGCAAGATTTGTCATATCATTTGTTTTATGTGAAAAAATAGTTGGATATTTAATTATGTGGGATATAAGAAGGTAATTATAGCTTTCCCATTAGTCAAATTTGATTTTTTTCATTTTGACATTTTTCATTTTTCACATTGATTACATTTTATCACCAAATTGTGAATGGAAAAATTTGGAACAAAATCAATTTCATGGACCTAGGCAAAATGTTCAAAAACTAGTTGTTTACCTTTTGTAATCTACATTCCAATACTAGGTGGATGTTTGAAATGTGTTTAATTTAGTATTTCAAACATCCAATTTTCAAGAGTTGCGATCTTGTATTGGCACCTTATATTACCTTTTCCCATTTGTTCATTGGTTTTATGCATGCCCATTTCCACTATATTCCTTGAAGGTTTTTAGACACGAGGGTTTCATAATCATTTCATTTGAGTTTGGTTCACAACAGGGGATCTTTTGGGAGAAGTTTTGTTTGCATTAGTTTATCTTTGCACTTTTTGTCTTCTGCAGTAGCTCACCTTACTTGTGTTTTTCCTTTGTTGGTGGATGATATGCACATAGTTTGTCATGTTTCAAACGTGATACTTGTTTTTTTGCGATTACAAGTTGGGATTTTTAGTGTAGCCGACAAAATGTGTAGTTTGGTTTTCATAGGAGTTAGATTGGTCAATGTCACTTCCTCCAAGTTTTTTCACACCTAAGTCCAATTTTCACTTTCTAGATGTTCTAGTGGGTTCTTTGCCATTTGTGGAATTTTTCATATTAGGTGCACTCCACGAGGACTTCAACACGATCGCTAACCTTCTCATGCTTACAAATCCTCGAGCAACTTTTAGGATGTTTTCACTTTGTTATGCCTAGTGGTTGGGCTACCAATAGCAAACTATATTTCCATTACTAGGTATCTTGTAACATTATGCCAAGTTTGATGTTTGTACCATAGTTATGTTGGAAAAGTTATTAATGTCAAGATCCTTTGGCTCCACAATCGGCCATTTGGCTTGTTGTTAGGTCACGTCTTTTGCTTTTTTAAAGGGGTTAGGCCTTTTCTCAGTGGTTCGATGTGTTGCCTTCGCCTTTCTAAGATGTTGGGCTTTGATCACTTCTACATTAATCTTTTGTTTCTAACAAGATGATCACTTTACTCTTTTTGATGTGGTGACACATGTAGAGATTGGTATTTATCCCTTCCAAGTAGCACTACAAAATACCATTGTGATGTTATCATAGGTCTTCCGATCACATGTCTTGCTTTTGTGGCAGAGGATGCCTTTTTAGCACTATGTTTTTCGCTTCATTACTACTATTGTGATTGTTTTGGTTTTTTTTTCGTGTGTTCAAATTTGCTTATAAATGCATGTACTTTTTGCACATGGATTTCCCATCCTTGTTTATATACATACAAGGCTTTATTAATACCAAAAGATAATGTTATAAGAGTTTATATTCAACATCAAAGAACATGTGATATGTTGCTTTTGCTATTATAATCAACAAAAAATTCATCAAAGTAAATTCATCAAGGCTTCTTGTCTTAAGATCCCCATCAAACAAAATTCTGCCAATTCAATTAACTACATCAAATAGTAATTCCTAATTCTAAGAAAGTGGATAATGGGTTTCATCTACCTAGTAATATGTGGTTTTCAATTGCATTGCAAATTTCTATCATTTTCAATTTTAAAAAATGAAGATCTATAGTTAAATCTTATTTTTTCTTGTTGCATCATTTTGAAAAGAAATTTTTGGCAGTTAAGTTATGTTGAGTAACATCCTCATCCTTAAGCATTACCTTACACCTAATTAAAGTTAATCCTAATTCCGTGAAACCTTAATTTGGGAAGCCTTATGTACGATGATATGCCTTGCCAGAGCCCCTTTATTGGTCTTTGCCTACCAAGGCAAGGATATTGTGTTTAGATTCATTCAAGAGAATAATAGCTTAAGGGATTTTGGCCCCTAGGTAAATAATAGGTCTATTTTTATATGAGGATTTTTGAAAGATGATATTTTGGCTTGTGTTGAAACTTGAGATTAGTTATAGAGTTATAAATTATCTTGAAGGATTTTGGTTTCTTTAAGAGGATTTTTCGAAGATTATATTTGTTGCATGGTGAAATATTTGGGTTTCCATAATTTTACTTTTGCCTTAAGATACTTTTTTAATTAATGTAAATGGCAAGGCCACAGTGTGACACAAAAACCCTTGTTCTGGTAGGCTGATGCCTCCATCTTTGGCCATTACCCTACACCTAATTATGTGTAACCCTAATTCAGTGAAACCCTAATTTTGGAAGCCTGAGCTGCAATGACCGAACGTATCAAAGCTCCGAAGAAGAAGAGAGTGTTTGTTGTCGGAGCGACTTTTTGTACATGTTGCATGCTGTAAATCTCCCCATTTCCTAAAGTCCTGCTGTGTTGAGCCACAAACCTTGATCACATGAAACCCTACTTACCTGCTACCCTAATTCAGTGAAACCCTAATTTCGCATGCCTGATCTGCCATGACATAACTTGTCAAAGCTCCGAAGAAGAAGAAGAACAAAAAGACAGTGTCTATTGTTGGAGTGACGTGCAAGCGGAATATGAAGAAACGTGTAGAGGATTTGCAAGCATGGTGATGCTCGGAATCTGTCTTAGAACTAGGAGGAGAAGTGGAGAATTGCAGAAGAAGCATTCCAAGAAGAAGAAACGGAAGCATTTTCGGTTAACAGCATTTGACGTGAGGAGGGAAGGGGCTATGGTATGGTGATAGAAATCTGTAGATAGCTTGTCTTTCCTCTCAGAATTGGGGCTTGGTCGAAGAGGTGTAGAAGGAAGGTGAGGAGTTCCAAGCATCGATGGCGTTTGCCGTGGTAGTAAGCCGTATGGGAGGACCATCATTACTACCGGCTATTGGAGTGAGAGCAGCGTTCCTGCACGGCAACTCTCCTTGCAATGAGAAATGGGACAACAAATGGAAATCGGTATGCCTTTTTTTTCCTGCTGCCTCTCAAAGACATTCCTGCTTTGCAACTCTTGGTTCCTTGTTATTACTCGTATTGAGATGATAGAAAGAGCCGAATGATCGATGAGGTTTGTGGAAGCAGTGAGTTGATGAAGTGGAAGAAAAAGAGAGAGGTCAAAGGACTGTCAAAGACAGTGTGCAGTTAACTGAGGCATTTCCGGCATGCGTCATTTCATGCAGAATTCGTATGGACATATGGACGCAGATTCCTGCCGAAAGGTATTCTTCGTCAATCTCTTACTTTTGCTCACCCCGATGACCATCTTTTGAGCGTTGGTGATTACAATAATGAGGTGAGGGATTTGGTCAGCATGGTAGAGTTTTTTGAATCTTCACTGATTTTCTGTCTGCAGCGACACAGAATATACGTCAAACGGCAGAAACGAGCAGCTGAGAAGCGGACGCTGCTGGAATGGCGTTCTCTGGAGATGCATGCTGATGACTACCGAGAGGTGATTTTGACGTATTTTCTAATTCTACTATTGTTGAGATCTGAACGCTGCAGAAAATGATTTGCACATTGCTGCAGGAGTTTGCAAAGCGAGTCGTGGGCTTTCATCATGGTTGTGATCTGGGTCAAATGACAGCTTCTGTAGGCCAGCGTTCCAAGCATCAGATCAAGAGTGCTACTCTTTACAATTGAAGTAGTGCAAACCTGAAGAACAGGACAAGTTCTGGAACTGTCAAGGAGTTTACTCTTTTTGGTATTTAAGGATATGTACACAACTGAGAGTATATAGTTTGCTTTTCACTGTCATTTGAGGCAGGCCCAAGAAAGGAGGAAGCAGCAAGGGGAGGCCAGTTCACCAAGTCCACATGCCTCCAAATTTGGCTGGTCACGCCGCTTCGAAAAAGAGTGGCAATTCTTCCAAAAGAAACAGAAAGGCATGGATTTAGAGTCCTCCTCCTTGTATGAATGTCCTTCCGTGTTTAGCAGGATTAGAATTGTACATTTGCAGAAAATTCTGGGACCTGGCATCAGTTGTCTTTGCATGTTGGACTGTCCTTCCACCAAAGTGTTGACTAGAATGAATTACTGTGGCTGTGAGTCATATGCTCATAGAACCAATCATTTTCTATTTATCACAAGGGGACAATGTATGTCTCAACTGCTTTTAGATTATCTATTTGCCGTGAAGTCTTGAGTTAGAGGCAAGGATTTTGAATCAGCTACGTGGTTGTCATATTCTGGAAATGTGACAGAAACTCAGGACCTAGACTTTCTATAATGGTTTGCCCAGATTTTGGCTGGTTATTATATACTATGCCCACCATCAGGAGCAGATGAACTCAGTGGGTAGTCACAGCAGCTTGTCACTGCTATTCATGATGAAGGTGATGGTCTGACACTTTGTGAATGACTCTCATAAGGTTGTGACTCCACTTGTTGCTGTGTTATGTTTGAATTGTTGTTGTGGAGATTTCTCTGCAATTTTTGTACTTACTTTTCATATTGGTGTCAACTTTACAGTTAAAAGATCCTATCTTCAAAACCAGTGACAACAGTTTGTGACCAATTATGGTGACTATGGGTCTCATAATGGCTGTAGACTGTCTGTATTGAATTGCTGATAGGGCACTGCACCTGGTAATGTCATTTTTCATACTAGTTGTTGTATTGCTAAGAGAAATTTTTCTCATTGGCACATCTCAGGAAGGCAAGGAGAAAAGCACCAGGAAGCAAACTCCAAGTTTTATGAACAGGATCCAGAGGAATCAACTTCTGGGCACACTAAAGAACAGAGCAGCCATGATTACTGGAACTCGGAGGCTGGTAGATTTAAACAGCAATTCTGGAATCAAACATGGTGGGCGTTTGGGGGATCTGGGGATGCATACTGGAAAGCCAAAGCAACCAAATGCAACCAGTCAGCTCATTCTGGAAGCTTTGGGGGTGCACATTGGCAATCTGGAGAAACTGCAGGAAGGTGTTCAGCAGACAGTGGATGGGTTAGTGAGAGTGTAGGTGCAGCATCAGATAGAGTTGCCCTTGGGCTGTCACCTGTGGGTCCCTTGACATTGAATGATGTCAAACTTGCGTAAGTTATTCTTATTGCTCATGCAAGCCCTATTTACATTTGTTTGATTCTAGTTTTGTGTTTTCTATTGGCAAAGATGTTCTTTATCTTGGATTTGCAATTTAACATTCTGTTGAAAGAGGATTACATCCTAAGAAAGAAACCATTATGATTTTCTGTGCACAGAAGGTGTGCTTTATTAACTGGTTTATCAATTTGGCACTAGCAGATTTCGTCAATGTGCACTGAGGTGGCATCCAGATCGTCATCATGGTGAGCAGAAGGTATGGAGTTATACCCAGGACTTCCAATTGCTTTCACTTGTTTCTGGACCTGAAGCACATGTCCTCTTGGTATATGCTCCAACAGATTCCAACAGCTGATATGGGGTTCGAATTTGCAGAGCTTGGCTGAAAAGAACTTCAAACGTATTGGTGATGCATACCGAACTCTGCGGGAGCTTTTATAAGCATGTGGAGTCTTTAGAGGTGGTAATCAATAAAACCTGGAGACAATTGCCTGGCCTCCAAATTGGTTTGTTTCTAAGTAGGACATTCTTTAATCAATTCCACTTGAATTGAATTATGTATCCCTCACATTCTTCAACCTCTCCAGAAAGGAGATGTCTTGAAATTGCAACTCCCAAGTGTTGTAACAGGAGATTCTTGAAGCAATTGTTCTTGGATTGAGTTTCTATACTTCACATTGTTTGACCATTACCAGAAGGAGTTGCCTTGAAATGATGATGTTGATTTCAGTAAGTGTTGATCTGAAATGACTTTTTAAATTAACTATGTCTCTTATGTGCTAGCCAACATTGTGACTGGGTCCTCCTATTGCTTCTGGAAATGCAACAGAAACTCCGGATGCAGATTTTGTATAATGGTTTGCCCAGATTATGGGCTGATTAGTATACTCATTTATACCCAGTGTTGGGACTCAGAAGCTGAAGTCAGTGGCTAGTCATGGCGGTTCATCCGGAAAGTAGTTGTTGTGATACTTTTGTGAGTGACTCTCATAAGACCATGACTGCACTCATTGTGATGTGGAGATTTATCTGCAGTTTTGATATTATAAGTTTTGTTTTATCTAGTTTTGCTTATCTGGTGCAAATGGATTGAAAGCCTGGTCCCTTGTGTCATGGAGATGATAGTGTGTTTCAAGACACAGAATGAAACATCCCCAATAGTCACCTGCTTTAAAAAAACAAGCATTTGGATTGCTGATGAGACAAAAGCTGTGTGCCTATGAGGTCTCTGTAAGATCCAGTATTGAGAACTGTAAATCTGAATGGCCTCTGTTGTAATATGAGCATTCTAGACGCCTAATCTATGGGCCAAAGTGAACCAGCACCCATCAGTGCACCATTAAGATTGGATGGTGAATGCTCAGCAAACAGTTTTCTGTGGGTTTCCACTTCCCTAGCTAACCATGATGTCTAGCTTAGTTGCTTTTTTTACTAAATACCTTCTAACAGGGCAGCTTATGTTAGCCTCATAACTAGGAGAAGTTTCTGGAAGTTGCAATTTTTGATCAGAATCCTGAGGTTTGAGTATGTCTCAATTCAATTTTTGGAGGCAATGGTGTAGGAGTCACATCATCTGTTTGGTGGCGGGGAGATGCTTCATTGATCATGCAACGAGATGAACAGGAAGACAAGAAGGGTGTGTGAGGACAAGAAAGGAGAGTAGCTAGCAAGTCTATCACATCAGTGAAGTAGAAGGGGAGATTGGGGGAATATTGAAGGAGAAAAGAGTACAGTAAGGAAACATAAGCTCTAGGGCAGAAGCTTTTGATACTGAGGATTCTGATTGGATGCGATATGAAGGAGCTGTTATGAGTTTGGATTAAGTCAGATATGGAGTAAGAGATGAACATGGAGGATTGACATCAAGAAGCTTTTATGGGTTTTGATCAAGTCAGATATGGATTAAGAGTGAAGATTATGAAGGGTTGATGTATCAGATTTCTGGCTATGTTCGAGAACTTCTTCATAGAATCTAGTGATTTTTTTAAAATTAAAAGAATTGATATTTGGCAAATTTTGCACACTGAGAAAAAGGGAGTTTGTGACAAATTGTTGTTCCTTTTCATTCTTTCTTTGAGGTTGAAAGCAGAAGGAAAAACACACTGCGACTCCGAAAGGGGTGAAGGGGAGTTTGGTCGGGGTGGGTGTGGTGTGGTGTGGTGGGAGCCATTCCTGTCATCTTCCAGAACAGCTGGCAAGTTTCTATTGGCTGGTTCGATATTGCGACCACTTTTCACGCTCCCCGACTCCCAATTGCGATTCCATCTCACGTTTAGTACATTCCACGAAGTCAACCTATCAGCGGACAGAGAACCTGACATTGTAGGATCGAATAGAGAGCATCAAGCTGCCGACATGTCTCATCACTTCGGGTGTTTTAAAAAATTAAAAACAGGTAAATTCAAGGACATCCAACCGTCGAAAATTCAATCCAAGATAGCACGTTGAGCGTCCGCTTTCAGGTCGATACAACTGTTGCTGCTCCTGGAGCCGTTTTTCGTTTGTGTTTTTTTTTTGTTGTTACGATCACCGGGCGTGTGTTTGCTGGTGCTGCTCCTTGCGCTCCTGCCCTCCTTCTTTTTCTCTTCGTTCTCTTCTCACGTTGTGCTTCTGCGTACCGTGTTGTGCGGAGAGAGAGAGAGAGAGAGAGAGAGAGAGGGATCGAAAACGAGCGTCAAGAAGAAAGATAAGCGTTGAGTTTATTTCTAGTTTTGTAAAATCATGCACACACTTGTGGCTGGGCCTGCTGCCCAGCTTTCTGTTTCTCTTGTTGTTGTGCCGCGTTCGCCCGTGATTGAGGTTGCGGCTACCAGAAGATCCTCTGCTGTTGCTGGTGCTGCGGCTTCTGCTGGTTCGGGTTCTGGTTCTGTTGTCCGCATCCGGAGGTCTGCGGCAATCGACAGGCTCGGCACCAAGCATGTATCTTCTTTGGGGAAACCCTTGCGGCAGCTAGCCGGGCTTCGGATATCGGCTTTGCAAGCCTCCGAAAAGAGCGTCAGATGGATTCTCGATCCTGTCGGTGAGTTGGTGTGAGTTTTGCTAGAATCTCTGCTATACTCGCGCTTCAGCAAAGTCACTGCAATTTTGGATTCGTGTTGACGGGAATTGCGATGTAGGAAAGGAAGCTATGAGGGAATTGAAGGTCAGAGATATATGTCTTCAACATTGTGGTACACTGAGAGTCAAGACTTTTAGGAATATTGATATGAAGAAGGAAGGGATGATCCATGATTTCACATAGTATTCCTGTTTTCTGCTTGTTTTGACCAACAAGCAGAAAAGGATGAAGAGCAGCATTTTACCACAGGATGCATGTTTATGTGATGGGAGTATCAAGAACGATTTTGTGGTCTATTCAGATGTTTTGGGAAGCTGATGTGGTTTTTTTGTGTGCAGGGGATGGGGATACAAGCCATCTTGATGAACCTGTGCCTCTGCCTGGGTCCTTTGAATTAGTTCTAGTGAGTTCTGGTACCTTGCTTTGTGGCACATTGAGGAACTTTGAGTTCAGAAATTCTTTTTATTTCTTACTCATCATGTCTGGAGTTGGGGGTTTATCCTATGGTACCAGGAGGAAATGCTTAGTGATCAATCTAAGTGCTGGCAGAGCTTTGTTTAGGGCATATGGGCCTGTCACTCACAGTCAATGTGGTGTATTCAATTTCACAAACCAGTTGGAGTATGGAGATTGCTGATGGTATCTCTGTTTTATGCTCAATTGTTCACTCTTTTCTTCTGCAGGATGCTGCCACTGTGGGACGTGTGGCTGAAAAAGCTGATATTGTTATTCCAGTTGCAACAGGTAAGAATCATTTGCTTTGTCTATGAGGTATCCTATGCAGGACCTAATGTGGGAGCAGCTTACTTGTACAAGAAGTTCAACATTCAATGTCCAAATGTTGAAGAACTTTAAAAACCTCTCTGTGGGATCTAACACTGACCTAAAATGCTTGATTAGGAGACATTTATCTCCTCCTATCAAGGCCTGCCATTAAAAAGTATGCATGCACATAAGACCTTTGTGAATCATTATTCTGACTTAATCACAATTTGGCTTTCTTACTTCTATCAGTACAGTAGTTAGTTTAGGTTCTGTTTGTTCTTTGTGGAGGATCAGTGTGCTGCAGAGAAAGCATCAAGATACTGGTTGAGCTACAGACTGATTCTCAGTACTTGTGTACTGTATGTTTCAGTGTCTGGCCTTCATGCTCGATTGGAGAAAAGGGATGGACAACTGTATGTAACAGACCTTGACAGCACAAATGGCACGTATGTAGATAACAAGCAAATCAGGCCTGGAGCTGTGACCCTTGTGTCACCGGGAAGCAATGTTACTTTTGGTTAGTATTAATCTCAAGTGCTTACTAGAAGCATAGTTGTCATCCCTGACAGGCAAGGCACTGAATGAGCAGCTGTGATGTTGTAAACCCAAAGTCTCACCTGAAATACACCCTTGACATTCAAGAACACTATCCCTAGGGTTCTTTCTTGCAATGTGATGTATCACCCAGTCTTTATGGTTCCACCTTGATCAAAAGTGTAAATTTTAAAGTTGACAGACACAGGACAGTCAGGGTCCAGTCTCAACTTCTATTTTTTATTGAACTATGAATGCTTGACGTTGAGATTCATGATGGCAGTTCTGGAGCACCATCATTTATCATAGAAAATCCTCACGTGAGGTTATCTGCCTTCATCAAAGAAAGGTTGGGAGATTGCTAACAGTTTTTAGAAAGAAAGAAACAGAATGTTGGAGCTTACAGTAGATCAATCTCACTGTGCATCCACCAGTATAACTCAAACTTTCATGTTTCTCTTCAGGTGATTCGCATTTGGCAGTGTATCAAATTTCAAGAGTGGAGAGTTCTGACGATGAAGAGGTGCAATCTTAGCAGTTCAGCTACTATGCCAGCACAGAATTGCACTTGTAATCATTCTAGGCCTCTAGATCCATGCAACTACCAGGGACCGGCATGTTGAGCCAAAAAAGGGGTTTGGAGAGTTGGGGAAGTGAAATGGTATTTCTTCTGAGCAAGTTTTTTGTTGGTTTTTATAACTCATCTGGATTGCCAAGACTTCAATTGGATGCCTGGCAATCCTTCGGACAAGAGATTTATGTATGAGGTGGGTGCTTTTTGTTATTATTTAAGTATGTTTGTCTTTGTGTTCTTTCAACTCTTTCATTTACACATCTTTCACATGCTGCATCTTCTGTTCAAAGTGTTACTGGCTTGTAGACAGATTAATTTTCGGTCTCGGGACCTAGAAGAATAGGGATATGATGCATTGACAGGTAGACATGGATGAAGGAAGAGATAAATTTGATAACATACAGATATACACACCCAACTACATAACCTGGCGTTGTCTTACAACTCAAGTATAGGATGCTTCTGGATTGATGTTACCAGCTTCAAGCACATTGCCTATCGGCTTGAACTCATGGTTACCTTGCACTTGGTCATGTTTCAATACACAACTAGGGTTTCAATGTTTCCCATTAGACTCAACACAGCTGTAGTTGGTTCACTGGGTAAATTGGCCATCTAAAGTGTTGCAATGGTGGAGCTTTCAGGTCCTAGGGGAAGGGGCATGTGCATTGCACCTATTGTGGTGGTATCCAACTCCACAAGGCCCTTGTAACCTCAAGGTGTGTGCAACACTCAGCCAGACTTAAGATGTATTGTTCTTCTTGTTGTGATTGTGCAAGATAATGGTTCCATGATAATGCATCCTTTGAAGATGGGATCTCTTATATTCTCAAGAAGTTAATATGGTTATAATCAAGTGGGGGAATTTCCCAAAACGTGGGGCTAGACTCACTGAGAACCTGATCTAGGCCCCTTATTTTGAGGATGCCCCTACCCAAGGGCTTTACATTACAGTTTACTTTGGTTGTCTTGGCAAACTTAATAAAATGTCGGTCATGATGCATTGACCCCAACTTGAATCAAACTTGCAACAGAAGTCAAGGATGGATTGAGGTTGCAAAAATTCAAGCATGTGGGATTAATGACCTACGTGTGATAAATATCTTAAGAAGTACTAAAGATTGCAGACCACCTACAATTAAATTTGTGTTAGTTCTAGGTAAAACCAATCGCAAGAATAACTTTGGTCATATCCTTGTGTCAATCACAAAGTACTAGACCTTGACTAGCCACCATAGTGGGTGTAGACACCCATATGACCTCATCTACCCAAAGCAAAGTTCAATGTGTTGGATATCACTCAATAGAACAAATGTTGCACAAGCTTATTAGGCCAACACTAGAGAATGATACAAATCAATGTGAATAATAGCTATGGTCACATTCACGATCTGTGACCACAAGAGTCACATGCATGGTGGCAGCTAATAACAGCCCAATTGATTTCATTAGTTGTGATAGTGAAGGTCAACAATGTGCATTCTGATTTTCTAATAGCTTAAAGACACAACTGGCACAATGTAGACAATATTCACAGGATCCACATTTAAGAAACTTATATTGTTACAAAAACAAAAGCACAAAAGAAAATTCAAACAAAATGTCAGGTAAGCAAAGAATTCAAGACTCTAATGTCTTGCAAAGTTAATTCAACTTAGAAATTGCAACTCAAATTAAAGACCATCCATGCTTTTCAAACGCAAAAAACTGAACTGAAGAAAGTCCCTTTTCCAAATCATCCTTGTCTTACAACAGATAGAACAAGAGACACACTCTTCCACCACTTGCAAAGTTGACAAATAGGATCAGAGTTGAAGACAAGATTACTAAATCTGTAGCCAAAATAGATGCCGTTGCAAATAGTAATAGTTTATTACTTTGGATATTGGTTTGCAAGTAGCTTTAGGATTTATAGAACTCCATAACAGCATGCCTTTTAAGCAAGCCATATATAGCAAGCATGTTTGGCAACAACTTTCAACAAAATCTCACATTTACCTCTAGGGCTTTACTTTAGATGTTGGAAATTAAACACTTCTGCATTGGATACACATTTCCATGCTGAAGAAATTTTATCGAATTACATCCAAATGTGCAAACCAACCTCAACCAAACCCAGCACAACTCAACCCTTGACTGTTGTGTAGCTAACAAAATTGGCACTAAAGAAGTTCTATTCAATCACATCCAAGTGTGCAAGCCAGCCTCAACCAAACCCAACACAACTCAACCCTTTCCTCTTGTGTAGCTAACAAAATTGGCACTCAAAATATTCTATTCAATCACATCCAAATGTGGATGCCAGCATCTACCAAACCCAACACAACTGAACCCTTTCCTGTTGTGTAGCTAACAAAATTAGCATTAAAGAAATTTTATTCAATCACATCCAAATGCGCAACCCAGTCTCAACTAAACGCAACACAACTCAACCCTTGCCTGTTGTGTAGCTAACAAAATTGGCATTAAAGAAATTTTCAATCACATCCAAATGTGCAAACCAACTTCAACCAAACCCAACACAACACAACCCTTGCCTGTCGTGTAGCCAAAAAAATTGGAATAAAAGAATTGGAAGCGACTTCTTGTTAAATCAATGTTGCATGGCCTCTGAATACAACTTGATTGAGCCCTTCATCACAGAAAGTTCTGAATGAATATGAGAAAATAGCAAAAGACTATTGTGCTTTGGACAATTAGAGATTTGTCTGTGCCAAGTTGTACATAACAACCTCAGGGGAATTGTGTAGTGTATTTGGAGGGCTTGCCTTACCAGGCAGAATTTCCCACTTCAGCTTGGAGTGGGAGATTTCATGTAAGATCCCTGGAGGCTCTTCACAAAGCTCCTTAGTTGTTATACTGACTTTTGCCCTGGACCGAGGGCAGAGCCTCAGTTCACAAGACAGAAGGCACTAGCAGCAATGCAACAACAATGCCTTCCCTTATACATGACAGCAGTGCCTTCCCCTGTACATAAGCTCTTCTTCTTCACAGATCAGTTTCACCCAGGATGTTGGGATCTCTAAGATTTGGATGCAATGAAATACAGACACATAAACCATAAGTTCTTGTGACAAATGCTTTCTTTGAATGCAATGTATGCATTCATCTGGCGCAACATTATGAACAATTTCTGCAAACAATACAAACACGCGCCCGCGCTCTTTGATGTGCCATTTCTGATGATGTCTATGTTAGCAAGCAGGAAGGGCTAGCTGTCTTTGAAAAATTGCTGCTAGCAACAACATCAACAACTAATGTCTCACCTATTTTTTCTTCCAAGCTTCTGTGAAGCGAAGCCGTCGAACCGCACAGCTCGAAAAATACACTGACAGATCGTGCGAGATCAAGATCCAGACGCAAAGCACCGGAATTGAATATGTGCTTGAATGGTTCAGTCCCGCTGGAACACACAATAATTGTATCCAAGAAGAGGATACAAGCGCTGAGAGGAAACGACAAACATCCTTTCTTGCTCCTCCTCCTCCTCCTCCTCATGAACCAAAAAAATGGACTTCAAGCTCTCCTGGTGCAGAAAACTCGATAATGCAGAGGAGAAAACGCACCCGTCAACAGTTTTTTCTTCAGAAAAAACGAAAAACTCTCGTCGTTTGCATCCCCTGCTTGATTCTCTCTCGGTTGTTGCTTGCACTTGTGGAGGTACTTACAAGGGCTATGGCGGTCGAGGGTCGAGAATTCGAGATCGTAGACGTCGAGACGGGAGGGAAAGCGAAGAAGGTGCGGCAATCATCAGACATGCGCTTGTCGTCAAGAGAACAGACTCCGCAACGCTGCTGTTCACCATCTGCCTATTGATCGTGCAGCAGGTACTTACTACTTACAACGACGCCGGTGACCGGAAAGCACAACAGTACGACTACGAATGCGCGGGAAAACAACACGATCGGGCTGGCGTGGGTGTTGTGACGACGGAGTTTCCCGCCATCGCGAGTCTGCATCCCGCCGGTGAGGTTTGCGCACCCAGGGTCCCACCGCAAATCGCGTGGACAGTAGCGAGAGAGAGAGGGAGAGAGAGGAAGAGAGAGGAAGAGAGACAGACACAACAGACAGAAGCCCAGGAGGCATCATCATCGCTAAGTATGCCGTTTTTCTTCTTCGACCATTCTTCTTCTGCGCTTGCCTCCAGTTGTGACTGACGCGAATTCATCAGACCGGTTTGGCTCATCTCTGTTCTCGTTCCTTTCACCTGTTCTGGCGAGATTTTGCACTGCGTCTAATCGATCTTCTTCCTCGGTAGAAAGAGGTTTTCAGAAGCGGCCTTTCCTTTCTTTCCTGGTTCCTCGGTACTTATTATTTATCCCAGGTTTGTTTTCTGGTCTGTCGGCATTTGCTCACATGCGCAGGGAGGAGAGAGAGAGAATCAGATGATCTTGTTCGGAAGCACTTGCCAGCAGCGAGAGACTTAGGATGTGCGAGAAGAACATGACGGGATTGTGATCACAATCGGTGTTATTGTGGACAGTAGTGGTGCCGTTGTTCTGCTGCATCATCGCCGGTGTTGCGGAGATGGTTTGGGATTAGAATAGTCCTTTTGTCAAACGTAACATTGTCAGGGGACTATAGACAAGAGCGATTTGGGAGTAAAGCTTCCTTCATCGGAGCATGGCCGATGTGGTGGTCGAGGGCTGCTGCAGATATCGGGCGCATCTATGTGACAGTGGCTCTCGAGGGTTAGGAGGAGAAGCTTCTCTTCTTTCCTTCAACAGCAATCCGACCGCACGATTGCTCTTCTTTTCTCCCAACCACAGTAGGAGCTTCTAAGAGAATGTGAGAATAATAGCAGGGAGGGCGAATTCTAGGGTGTAACGTTATTGAGCCTCTCGTGGATTTGTAGTCATGACGACGAGCGGTGGAGACAATCGGTCTTCCTCTTTGAGAAGAGCAGCTTCTCAACCTTTTTTGGATGGAATGGAGGCCCGCTTCATGGAGCGGTGTCAGGTACGCCTTGTCGAGTTGCAGATCGGGGAGTTATAGCTCAATTCTCAGCAGCAAGAAAACTCTTTGTTTCTATTAAGCATTTTTTTCTGAAAGAAGTGAGGCCTTACCTCTCTTGATGATTCCTTAGGGTTTTGTTTCTTGCACTACTGGAAGAGTATTGCCATCATGTTTCCTGTGTGAGGATGAAAAAACGTGTTTGCTTTTGGCCACTTTGGTTTTCATGGGCGCTGCTGGCTTGTTGGAAAATCTGTTGTGGCATTCTTCTTGTGTTTGTGTTGGCAATGTAATCACTGGCCATTATAGTCTGCTGGAGAGTGACGAGTTTCAAAACTTTCTTGACAGGTTGGTCTGCAACTGAGTGAGACAATGTTGCAGCGAGCTGTCTGCTTTTTCAAAGACAGCAAGCTGCTCCTGCTTGCCAATATAGACAGCATTGGAAGTGGCACAGTAAGTGTGGGGAAGATATTATTATTTCAAGTTTATGACACATATTGCTGAAGACTCTTGAAAGGAGCTTTTTCTCTCATTTTGCACTGAAAACATAGCATTATGAACAGAATTCTCACCTTCTCTGTGAAGGGTTGTGTACTCCTGAATGCAATAAGCTTCAGGATTAGTCTGAATTTTAGCAGCGCCTGATGGGAACAGCCCTGCATTTGTCGACTTGCAGGTTGAAGAGGCAGAACGATTATGGAATGCATGTGTGTTTTATGCTGTTAAAAGGTTGAGCAGCGTAACATGTGTTGGAGAGGGTGCAGTTGAAGGGACAGCTGCAGGGTTTACTCTCATGCAACTTCTGCAAGTGACCAACGTCAGGTTTGTTTCATGGTTTTGTTGCTTCTGTGACTACACAGTAAAGTTGTGTTTTTGTGATCAAGTCCACATGAAGAAATTTGTTGGAAGTGACATAATTTTACAGTCATGTGCTCTTGTGTCTATGTTTGGCTAATTTCTTGAGCTTTGCATGATTTGATCTGTATGTGGACACTAGTGTTATGGATCTTTTCAAGGAGCTTCCTCAGTTTCTTGTGAAGGCAGCCCCAACACTTCAAGCTCTGTATGGAGATAGCTGGGAAAAGCTGCTCCAGGTGAGGTTCTTATGAAGTTTTGTTTCAATTCGATGGTAGTGACATTTGCCTTGGATGGAGGAAAATTTGAATTGCTAATGCTTTCTTGTGTTGCTGGTTGACCAGGTGAAGGAAGTGCAAGCTAATTTTGTGCACATGAAGGTTCTCTCCAAGTAAGTAATTAAGATGTTCACCTATAATTGATATTTTGCTTTCAGTCTGAAGCTCCTTAGTCCCTCCATTGCTTTTGCCAGACATTCCATGAGGTTTGCTTTGGCTACTTTGCAGTATTTGGTTCCACCAATTTGGGACTACCGGACTGAACTGGCGGTTGGTATATTTCAACTATGTTGAGGTATAGTGAACAGCTGTGTTGTTGATGAGAAGCAAGCAAGCAATTTTAGGATCCTTTTCTTGAAGCAGCCTCCTAATAATGATTCCTAAGAGCATTGTGGGAGACTGGACCCATGAAGGAAAGAGAAAGTTGAGGAGGATGACAACAAGTGTCATGGTATAGGAATGGTCACACAAGCTCATGGGCAAAAGCTGTTTGTCACGAATTCAGGGATTTGAGTTGCTTGCCATATGGCTTCTGGGGTCCTGTCAAGGAGTTTGTAACATTGTCCTCTGAGCAAGTGATTGCTTCTGACAGTAGATTGGTTCTCTTGCAGCTACTACAAGCGAGTGTATAAAGAGCTTTTTCTTTTCTCAGAATGTTCTTCTGGAGGTTTAAATGGCTCTCCATTGGAAGTCCAAGAAGGTTTTCCTCCTCAAATGCAACTTGGGTGGATGCTTTTTCTGGCACTACGGATGCATGTCCTCAATCAGTTTCCAGACCTGGTGACTTGCACCAATGGGCTTCTGGCTATCATTGTATGCAGACATTCCCTTTTGATGTATTTCTTGCACATATTGGTTTGTTTGATGGTTACACATGTTGCAATGCTTCTTGTCTCCTTGTGTCAGAAGTGGAATAGTTCATAGTCAGTTCAAATGTGTTTGCCAGATCTAGCTATATCCCAGCATGGTGCATTGCTTTAATGTGAACCATGTAACTTTACTTCCTGTATTTAGCCAAATTCAGTCTCACATCTGCTAATTTACTTCTCTCTAATAAATTTGAGGGTAGTTTGAATCACAAAGTCCCTAGTTGATAATGGTAATAGTTCTAGCAAGCATCATGATTTAGTCTTCCAGTTGCTTCTGGACATGCAACAGAAATTCAGTGAGTGGATTTTCATACACTCTTTTTGCCTGAAAATTTTGGCAGATTATGATTGACTTATACATTCCCACCATTTGGTGGTGATGAAGTCAGTGGGGAGTCATGGCAGCTGGTTGCTGCTATTTAAGATGAATTTGATGGTCTAATACTTAGTGAGTGGTACTCAAAAGTATATGACCATACATATTCTTGTCGTGTTGGATTTGATTTGGACAGATCTGAAACAGTGGTTAACTTGAAAATGTTCATGTGGAATTTTTTTTGCAGTCTCATAGGTATTGTAATAGTTTTCCCCCCCTAGAGTTGGGTTGTCATCAGTGTCAACTGCTGTAATTCTGCAGGTTATCTTGATGCTGCACATGCCACCTCAATTGCGGAAATTCTGTGTTGAAGACACTTCAAAATTTGGTGAGTTGTGAATCTTTTGCAGGATCACATTTGTGTTTTTACCAACCTGTGAGGCTTGTTAGGGCTTCGAATATTTGATGTTTGTGTGCTGTAAAGCCTAACATCCTTTCTCACTGATCAGCTAAACGAAGTCCAAAAGGTGTCAATCTGGTGGCATCCTTTTGCAACATGTATCATGCATGTGAGAAAGATGTGTGTTACATGGTGGACAAGGCAAACAGCATGATTAGGGATTTATACAACAAGAACCCAAGTGATGCAAGTATATCTTGTCATTCCAAGCAAATAGCTGGCATTGATACAGGTCAGCTTCTAGGTTGACATCATGGCTGCCTGCGTTGCAAGTGTATTGCAAGTTTTGGGATTGTGGTTTTTGATAGTTTTAGTTAATCATTTGCATATATATCTTTGAAGCAGCAGCTCATTGATGTCTGCTAAAGTTGCTTATACCATTTTGTTCCACTGTTGACAGATGGTCTTGTGTACTTCGAGGGCCTTATGGAGAGTGGACAGATAATGTCGAATATAAGCATTGTGGAAAAGGATTATGAAGAGGCTTATCAGAGTCATGGGGAGCTAGACGAACGGATGTTCATTAATGGAGAAGTTAGTTTGATGGGCTCTGTCTCTTGTGGTTCACCAGATATTTCTGCTTCCAAGGTGCTGACTCTACCTGAGATTTCCTTTCTCCAACATTCATGGATGACACCAGAACTTCTTTGAGAAAGCAGTGATATTGATCCTGTCATGGACAGATGCCAGCTATCTTGCTTTGCAGTTATGCAATTAAATAACTGAATTGATTTGGGTGGTGTTTCGTTGATTCCAGCGCAAGTATGATACAATGTCATCACCAGTGCGGAGTTCAGCAGTTTCAACAGCAACATGCTTACCATCACAAAATGGTTCACCTTCTTCATCACCAGTGAAGATAGGAGGATTTCCCATAGATAATGGTAGCAAGATAGCCCCACCTACTCCAGTTAGCATCACCATGACCACTGCCAAGTGGCTTCGTGATGTGATCACACCACTACCTGCTGAGCCTTGTCTAGAGCTGCAGCTTTTCTTCCGCTCATGTGACAGGGACATCTCCTCTGATGTTAGGAACAGGGCACAAGTTTTGCTGGAATCAATCTTTCCCAGCAATGGGTTGGGGAGCTGGCGACGGGTGGAAGGAAATGTCCAAGAGGACAGTGTGTGGGCAGAGCAGCGCAGACTAGAAGCCTTGAAGCTATACTACAGAGTTGTAGGGGCCATGTGCCGGTCTGAGGCACAACGACTGCAAAACAGCAACCTCACATCTCTTCTTTCCAATGAGCGGTTCCACCGCTGCATGATTGCTTGCTCAGCAGAGCTTGTTCTTGCCACCCATAAGACAGTTACCATGACCTTTCCTGCAGTTTTAGAGCCAGCAGGAATAACAGCCTTTGACTTAAGCAAAGTTATCGAGTACTTTGTGAGGCATGAGGATACTCTGCCTCGAGAGCTAAAGAGGCACCTCAACTCAATAGAGGAAAGGCTGCTAGAGAGCATGGCTTGGGAGAAGGGATCATCGATGTATACCTCACTCATTTTCGCAAGACCAAACCTGGCTGCAGAAATCAACCGTTTATGTCTCTTGGCTGAACCAATGCCATCATTGGACAATCTTAGCTCACAAGAGGGTCCAGCAATAGCAACCACTCAACACTTGGTTGGAGGTTTGCAGAATTCCTTGGACTCTTTTTGCCTCCTGCTAATCTCCTCCTTTTCACAGTCAGATGTGTTTTATTGCTCTTGTGCATAAGAAAGGAATTCTGGAACACATTTGCAGTGTAGGACCAGTGAAATAACACACTGGAGTCCATTATCCACTCTTAGAGATTGAATCAGATTCTTTGTCTTTCATGTCTACTCCTTTTGAAGCAGATGGAGGCTGGTAGGATGCAAGATAGGTCTAGTACTTGGGCTGCAGCTTTTTGTCTCAATTGACAACTCTACTGTTGTCTTTTCTGCAGGAGAGATGTCAGGGGCTTCATTATTGAGCCAGAAAGCAGTGTCAGCATCCCCTGCCCGAAATGGAGTTGCAGGCTCATGTGGAAGTGCAGATCAAGTGGGGCCTACATTTTTCAATTCACCAGTGAAAGAACGGCTATCAGCATTCTCTGCCTTCAGCTCCCCTTTGAGAAACCGCCTCAGAGCTCCACTGCAATCAGCATTTGCCAGGTGTGCACACTAGTGGTTAGAAGGTTAAGCTGTACAAATGAACTCCTTCATTTCTTTATGTGTCAGGTTTCCAGTATTTGTTGCCCTGGTCTTTCTAAGATGCATTGTTTTCACTGTTTAGTCCACAGCGACCAAGCCCAGTTGGGGGTGGGGAGACCTGTGCTGAGACAGTCATCAACGTTTTCTTTCAAAAGGTGACATTGATTTTTCTGTTTTGTGCAACTCTCTCTCTCTCTCTAGTATATCACTGTGTAGGGATTGCTTCAAGCTCTGTATCCACATTTAAGGGATAAGGAATTTCAGTGACTGGTGTGATATTTGTAGTAACTGTGTTATGTGCCTCTCAATTGCTGCCCTTTAATCTGCTGATGAGCATGATTACTTTCTGCCCTTTTTTCTGTCAAGAACCTGATGGATTTAGTGGTAATTTCTGCCTGATGGTTATGTTTTACTCAATGGAGTCAAACATGCCTCCATCTCCCAACCCATATCAGTTTATCACTTGATTGTTATCTAAGTGGTGATGAGTGGATGTACAGGTACTAATTCTTGCAGCTGTAAGAATACGGAACCTATGTGAACGCCTTGGGCAGCCACAGCCATTAGTTGAGCGTGTGTACCGTGTGTTCCAGCACACTTTGCACCGTGAGACTAGCCTATTTTTCAATCGGCACATTGATCAGCTCATACTTTGCACCATCTATGGTGTCTGTAAGGTGAGTCCATCACCATTGTTCACATGCATCCTGTTTGGACACTTGATTTTTGACCTCTGTTAGCATTTGTGTGAAGAAATATTCCCAGAGTGGGTCCAAGGGAAAGTCTGAGTTCCATAGAGTTTCTTTTAGATGTGCTGCTGTCAATTCTCTTAAGGGAAGTGTATGCAAGGAGTTTGGTCTCACTATGTTGCTAGAATGTGTTCACTTTGTAATTGGTGGCTTGTATTGGCTGTTTGTTTGGTGGCTCAGGTTAGCAAAGCAACTGTGACATTTCGTGATATTATCCATCAGTATCGGATGCAGCCACAATGCAAGCTCCATGTGTTTCGCAATGTCTTCATCGACCTACCTTCCTGGCGCCGAGCTGGGGTGTGTACTTTGTAATTTTATGAAATGAAGTATGAAGTGGTCTCATAGTGGCATATCTGGTGTGCATAAATGGAGATGTTAAGTGTGCAGGAGGCTGTAACTGGTATTCTTGAAAGTAGGCCTGTCTATGGCCTAGATCTTGCTTATACAGGAACAAGCTAGAATGATTCAAGCAAACTATTGGATATACTTTGTGGGTGCTAGGCAGCATCATAAATGAGTCTTCCCATTTCTTCCAGAAATGCAAAAGAAAGCTTAAGACAGAATTTTTGTATAATGGTTTGCCCAAAAATTTGGGTGGATGTTCTATACTTATTTACAGCCACTGTTTGGAGCTGCCAAAGTCAGTGGGAAGCCACTTCTGGTTGTCTCTGCTGTTTGTGATGGAAGGTGATGGTCTGACACTTTGTGAGTGATACTCATGAGGATATGACTGCATTCATCTGTGTAGGTTACCTTCAAAGTGCCACTGAGGAGTTTTCTCTCCAAACTCATAGCATTTTAACCCTTTTTCTGGAGTGCAGAAGGCAGGAGGTCAGGAGACAGGTGATATAGTCAAGTTTTACAATGAAATTTTTGTGCATTCCACCAAGACATTCTTGCTGCAAATTGGCACAAGTGGTGGTACACCTGCTTCAGGCAACACTCATGGTTCAGATGAAGGAGACTATCATAACGGTAAAGGGAGCCTTGGCCCTCCTGACAGTTTGAGGGGCTTGTCGATGTGAAGCTATATGCAAAACCATGTGTACTTGTTATGCATGTTTGGGAGGGAACCAGTCAAAGGTTTGAATGTACATGCTTTCATTTTTTTGTTTGTTCTCTGCTCTGAGCTTTGAACATGAACTAAAGCAGACTAGATTGCTATTTGTTGCTGGCATTCAGCCAGTGGCATATTTGGCAAGCTGTACCTGTTACCAATAGAATGGAAGCAATGTAGCTGGATTATGAGGATGATGTTTGACTTTGAGTGAGGTATCTGTAGGATGGCTGCTAGACTTCAACCAAAAATTAGCAGAGATCTGGATGATGTATCATTTCATCCATCCTTCCAAAGCATCTGCAGGATGACACAGTCAATTCTTCCTTCCTGGTTCCCTCTTCTCCTAACCATGGTACAGGATTATTGTGTGTTGCAGGTGACTCACCTGCATCTCCAGAACCTCCTGCTTTTCCAGTTCTACCAGACTTGTCTCCCAAAAAAGTATCAGCCATGCACAATGTGTATGTTTCACCACTTCGGGCTATTAAGGTATGCTATCCAGCAATGGACCCTACCTTATAAGGTGGAAGAATGTCTTGCTGTGGTGTTGGGCACCTCAGGTACAGCTCCAGGAGTTTGTTCTAATACTCGACTGGGCTGTGAAATCAGTTGCCTCCATTTGTAGCTGGACTTAATCTCAAGATGCCATTGCAGGTGGACACTATGATGTCACCACACACACGCAGCTTGTATGCATGTGTTGGAGAGAGTGCCTTTGCATATGAAAGCCCTTCAAAGGGCTTGACAGCAATCAACAACCGACTGAAGAAAAGGTTAGTTCTAGAACTCAACAGATTATAAAATTTTGTATGTCCATGAGGGTTCTTAGTTCCTTATCACATTGTTTCCTTGGTTTGGATGTTTTAACAATACCTGAGATGTTGATTCAACAGGCGCCTTGGGAGATTGGATTTCAGTGATGCCTCATTGGTAACCGACTCAATGGTGACAAGTACCCTGCTTCCATGCAACAACATCTGTACAAACCGTGTTGAATCCTGTTTACAACAGTCTCACCCTGGATTGTAGAATTGCCCACAACTACTGCCCTGATGTTTCTGTAGGCTAGAAATGACTTATGTTTTTTTTCTGTAGATTGTTACTGTCAAGAGCTTGGAGTATGCATACTCAGGCCTCTGGCAATTAGCAGGCACATCTCATGTTGAAAGCAGCAGGTGGTTTATTTCATTATTTACCTCAGTTGGCAACCATTGACTGCCTGGAATCAGCACTTCATGTTGGTAATTAACAGGAACTAATCACTGAGGTGTGGTCCTAAGAGCCAGTTTGCAGGCTCTGTTCTTTAGCTTTTTGGAGGTTACATGTGTTTATGTGTTCCCACCAAATTGAGGGAATGTCTCTCCCTGTTAACAGGCTGGGCTACATTAATTTAGTTTAAGTAGTAGCCCTTGTCTGCTGTTTGATGCAGCATTCATACAAGGTCCCATTCTACCCACACCTTTTATGGTTTAAGAGGTAAGTGCACTCTAGACTTATGACTTCTATTTTAAAAGGGTTAATGAATCATCTGTGCAGTGCAAGATTCCTACTTGTGTAAAGACTTCTTGTTCCGGATCTAGTTTAGTCTTTTCTGTGCACTGTTTTCAGATCCCTGTTGTCACTGCTTGCCAACTGTAGCTGTGAATAGTTATGAAAGCACTTTGTCTTTCTAGACTGAAATTCCTCTCATAAAATGCCCAATTTTTGAAGCACCTTTCTCAGATTGGAAATTACTGTGACCTTGCTTTTAATGTGTATGTACTGTTTGCACTCCTTGTAGTGTTGAGGCTGCTTACAGTAGTACCATATATGATAATTATTTTGAACAGCTATGGTCTTGTGTTAGGTGAATGCATTCTTCTCAATTTTGTTAAGATGTCTTACAGATTTATATGCAGATGTGCCTGTAGGATGCAGTGTGCAAAGGAAGCATAGCTGGGAATTTGTTCAAAGGCCCTTGGAACTCAACTCGAATGATGGTAGAGAGTTTCTGTCCGTGTGTGAGTGCAGGCCGCATCAAAGGCGGAGTGTGTGGGTTTGTGAAGTTTGAGCAAATGAGTCAAGTGATTTCAAGCGAAAATTAGTTCATGTGGTCTGGTTTGTGATGGCTGAAGCTTTTAGACTTTACAAAAACTTTCTGCTGCATAATCTTGTATGTGCTTGTTGGTCATCAAAACACTGTGATCAGCCTGTACGTGTTTTGTGTAATTGTATGGCTAAAATTTCTGGAATTTCCTTATATAATTATCTACACTTGCTAATGAAGTTAGTGGGGTGATAGTGGGTAGATACTGCTATTGATGATGAAGGTCGATGTGTCTGAGACATAAGGTCATGGCAGTATGGCTGCATTCCTGTCATTTGAAACTCCAAAAGTAGTAAACCCAGCACCTTGCTTTGGTCAATGCAGGAGGTCCACTATGAGAAGAAAGCTCCATGCTACATATCCTCTGCTTTGGCAAAGCTGCACTCCACCTGTATTCTCCCTAAGCTCCTTGTCTACCATGTTCCTGCAGGCACACATTGAAGCAGATAAGCCACTACAATCTTCATGTGAAAAACCAGCAGCAGCACCGATCAACACACCGAAACCAGTCTGTAACATAACTAATCAACAACTTTCTCTAATACCCAACTCAAGCCACGGCTGCCATCCTTGCCACCTTGTCGTCTCCTTTCCACGATTGGTGCATCCACATTGCCATACACGTGATAGAATGGTGCATCCCTGAAGAAACCAAGCCGCTTCCAGACTGCACTCACAATCTTCCGGGTGGTGGCGGCAAAGCAATCAACACAGGAAGGAAACAGCACATCTTCCATGCTTGGCTCTTGAGGGGACCATCCCCCCCTCCCCCGCAAGAAAAGCAAAGTGGGAAAGAGTGCAGCAGACAATCGTGTATGCAGGTGGTGACAGCAAGACAGAAAACAAATAAAACAAGTACCACCGTTCCGAGGGGCCAACGACAATTACCTGCGTAAGCGAAGAGGGCAAGCGAACATCCATCATCCATTACAGAAGGTCGTTTGTTTGTCACTTGTTGAAATCTCCCAAACCATGGTGCCCCCCCCCACCACATTCTTCATACCATTGGAAAGCGGCCTCCGTGATTAAGGGTGCATGCATCAAGGTGGTTTTGTAACAGTTAGACCCTTGGATGCAAAAGTTACTGAACAATATTGTCATTGAGAATTTTAGTAAAATTAAAACTAAGAGCTTACAGAAACCAAGGTGCACTTTTGATATTTTTGGAAAGTGCTCCGTGAATAGGATTTTATGGAGATGATGTTCTAATTTTTTTTGACCTCAGGTGCAATAGATATTGAATTTTGAGTAATCTTTTGACGTTTCTTCGAAATGTAATAAAAATTCCACAAAATCAAAACTAATTTTTTAAAAAGTTCACACTTGAGAGTCAATAACATAGGCAACACTAGTTATTATGAAACAAAATATACACATATCTCGAGGTGTAGAAGGGGAGGTTCTAATTACATCAACTCCTTAAGACTTGGAGATGCTTCCTCTACTCCTTAAGCCTTTTCTAGCAAATCCATGATTTCCTCTTAAGGAATTTCTTGCTCTAAACAAATTAAGCATAAGCACCCACTCTCAAGGAGTAGGCATAATATTCTTTCTTTGCACCTTCCCAACAAGAAGGATACAATTTTGGATCCAATCTTCAATTTTTTTTTAAAAATCCTTTGCATTCTTAAGGTTGACTCCTTCCCACTCTTATAGAATAGGTGTAAGATCCCTCGTTTTTCTTAGGAGGGAATTCATGTATGTAACATGCCTTCCAAAATATACTAGTAATTGTTTTTCAATCATTTTTAATGGTTGTGTGAAACTAATTTGAAGAAAAAATGGTTGTGTCAAACCTTGAGTAAGGCCACCAATGGTTTCAACTTGCAAGAATTAAGCAAAAAATACAATAGGCATTTTTTTAAAAAAATCATTATGCAAGTCACTTGTGAATTTAAGTAAGTGCAAGATTATAATTTAAGGGCATAAGATGCTTAAGAAAATATAGTAAAGGATTGTGCCTATCTATTATGCCCTTTTAAAAATTCTATTGCATGGCAAAGTTAGCCAACATATGTTGCATCCCATAAATAATGACTATAACATATTTGGTTTACGAAATGATTTGTTTTTTATGTCAACATATAATTCTCTATGGTAGGGAACTGACATTGGGTGTCAATTATGGCTTCTAGTTTGCCAAATTGTTTATCTTACGAGATTTGCCATATGATTCATTATTCTAACAATTAAGTTTACAAATTTAAGAACCTCCCTCCATTCCCCAAGGAACACCTATTTTCCTTGTTGGGAACTGTCACTACTCCTTGGGAGTTCATGGAAGGGACACTACTGTTTTTTTAAGACTACTTGACTTTCCCAAAATTGACAATTAGATTCATCAAAAAGTCAATTTTTTCATGGGCATTAACTCTTCAAAATTAAGGAATGTGGAGTTTTGAACTTGTTGGAGAAATTATTAAAGTTAATTACAAGTAAACAAACTTTCCATGTTAAAAAAAACATGCCTTCATGGGCATTGTTGATGTAAAAATCTCAATCACCAATAATTTCCCCCTTAGTTGCCTTCGATATGCAATGACTTACAATCAATTCAAGCACATTCTAATGATTTGTTTATTTGATAATGATTGTAACATTCAATCGATGTGGTTGCTTATTGGATTTAGGGTTTCAATTGTTGCGATTTGCAAATGGGTCATATGAAATTTTGTAATGCTACCCAATAGTCTAAAATTTACAACATTTTTCTCAAGGATCATCATAATTTATGGGGCACACCTTTTCATTTTTTTAGGAAATTCATTATCCACAAAGATGTCATCCCAATGCATGTTTAGGGGATGTTTCATTGTATTTGTGTAACAACACATCATTTACATTGTAGCATTCTTCTTCTTCATCCTTGTTGGAGCATTTGATTTCCATTTGCATTGTTCCATCTTCCTTGTGTATGCAAACTTGTTCCTTGTTATTGGTTTTACTTTGTTGTCAATCACACTTGATTGTGTTTATGTTGTATGTAGTTTTTTGTTTATTATTTCATTTTGCATTGTTTCATCATCATCACTTCATTTTATTTCCATTTGCATTGTTCATAGTCTTTGTCATTGAAATTGTTTACATAGTCGTTGCATTTCATTTTAATTTGCTACATATCACATCCATATTTAAACACATCTCAATTTTGAAGATTTCTTATATATTTTATGTATTGCAATCTTTTGTGAAAAAACATTTTTTAGCCATGTCAAACTATAAGAATGATTGAAACAAGCCCATGATGCACTATAGTCAATTCAATTGTCCACCCACTCCAAGGCCCCTGGAGGCAAACATTTTACGTTTGTGGCATGAAGAGTGGTAAAAGAAGCAAAACAAAATGATGTTACTTAACACATGGGTATTATTCTAATACATCCATATGAATGGTGAAAGAAAGTTGCAAGAATTGATAGACATTTAAAGGAGCAAGTGAGGTTGCTAAGAAATAAAAAACAATCAAAGTATAAATGCCCATGTTGTGAAGATCCAAAATTAAATTCAATCGACATTGGTTATGTAAGCCATGTGATGGGGTGTGGGCCATAAATTTTTTGTCAGCCTTGATTGGTAGTTGCAATTGTTGTGGAAGGAGATTTTGTAGTTGACATCAAATGTTTTGGGTGTAAGGAATAGTTGAACACTTATTTCAACAAAGCCATGGGGAAGCACACAATAAGGTGTAAACACATTACAGTGACCCTTTTTAGGGTGTCACATTATACTATTTTTCAAGGGTGTGCATGTTTGAATGTATCCCGCCTCAAACTTTTGAAATAATTTCACAATATTTTTACATATTATGTATAACCTAAGCAATATATTAAAAAAAAACTTTTTTTTTTTTTTTTTTTTTTTAAATGAAAAATTGGAATATTTTTTTGTAAAAAAATTT
>Ga0116231_10003738_pt1 | contig 31303 bp, 30 predicted proteins | sample S1TSphgellanicum_2_FD_89695 | JGI IMG/M metagenome (GOLD analysis project Ga0116231, IMG submission 89695) | Host-associated microbial communities from peat moss isolated from Minnesota, USA - S1T2_Fd - Sphagnum magellanicum MG | ecosystem: Host-associated > Plants > Peat moss > Unclassified... | reverse complement strand
GTATTGAAATGATTAGAATGCCTCATGTTCATTCCAATATCTCAATGACTGCGAAGCTGGGGGTTATCAATAGTCAATTTTACAGATTCTTGAGACTTTGTAGTTGTAAGAAGTTTTTTGTCTCCCAGATGGTCAGTCGTATTGTCTTTCTGAAGGCAAAAGACTACCCTTTAAAAGTTCTTGTAAAGAGAACTAGAGGGTTGGTTCTTAAAGAAAAATTCCTGTTTGGAATTTCCACTTTTGGGATTTTCAGAATGATTTTGCTTCGGGTCATGTAAGTGGGGAGCTTTCTGTAAGCCCACTTGTTCTTAGTCTTTCCCTGTTCTTTTCCCTTTCTCTTTCTTGTCTGGTCTTTGTTCTGGGGTCTGTTGCTAGCCAGTAGAATGGCTGAGTCTTTCTGTTGCTTCTAGAGTTGCAGCAGAAACTCAAGTTTGTAGGATGGTGGTGCTTGTGACTGACCTTTATCCACTGTAGAGAGCTGATGAAGTCAGTGAGGAAGTTGTGATAGTTAAGTCACTATCATGCATACTACTGTTGATGGTCCCTGAACAGCTGTGAGTCATACCAGTGTGTGTTTTTCATTTTTTGTTTGTTTTTTGTCTCGCCTTGTTTGGTTCTTTCAGTGGCTTCCTGAGGAAGTGTTAGCCTTGCGTTTCTTCTGCATTGTGAGTTCTTCTGCATTGTGAGAATGGAGATTTCTCTGTTCTTATGAAAGATATTTTGTATACCTTCCCAAAAGAGAAGGATGCAACACTAGTGTTGGTAGCTCATTCTGTCATTCTTCTTAAACAGAGTTATTGCTATGGGTTTTTTAATCCAGATCATCTTTTTATGGGCACAGGACTGGAAGCTATGCAATCTCGTAGACGGATGCTGCAAGACCTCACAACTGACACCATGGGCATGTCGGTTCTTAGTGATGGTGTTACTTTGGAGTCACTAGGTACACTGTTCTGCTTTTTGGCAAATGGCTATATTACATCATTTTGTCTCATATCCCTTACAACAAAAAGAAACATGTAGTACATAAATGCTTTGTGTAGGCCTCTGGACTTGTGAATTTTCTTTTTTTCATCCAGCTGGCACTAAGCATTCGGGGTTTTGCAGTTCAAACTTCAAGGAGCCTTGAAGATGAACAGTTGAAGCAGTGCGTGAAAAATGCAATACGAAATGCTCTCTACAGGTGATGAAACTTTTAGAGCAGTGATGGCCTTTGCTATGGCCTTTGAAGCAAGGAATTAGAAATCACAGATAACTGTTGTAGACATGGAGGTGCTGTCTGTTTTGCTAAACCCATTTGCTTTTTTGTGAACGCCCCAGGTTATGTAAGCAAGCCCAGAATGTTGAGGCATTACATAATGCGGTCGTCCTTATCACTATGGGTGATTTCGTGAAGGCTCTCGATGAATTGAATGCTTGATCTGGTGCAGCTATAAACACAGGTTCATCTCTTCCTCTGTGCTGTGAGCTTTTTTTCTGAGTGATCTTGTGTTGACTGTGTCACATTTAACAGTTTAAAAAGAAGTCTCCAGCAAACCCTAATACCCTAATTCTAAAGTATGAATGTTCCAAACCCTAATACATGTTGCTGTGCCTATCATGTATGGAATGTTACAATTTCTGCAGTCTATTTCACTAATTTCTATCTCTTCACCTATGAGTTTGATTTCATTACGTGTCTCTTGAAGAGTAACACATGTCCTGTTGTGTGTCATAGTTTGTCCTCGGTTCTTAGGTTTGTGGATGATCTTTTTGTTCCTGATTTTCCAGATTTTGATAACTGAAAGTACCTTAACCAAGACTCTTTTGGTAGGTGCATTCACCCAAAAACCTCTTGCAAGTTGAATTGTACATCTAAAGGCTTCTCTTGCAATTTTGTTTGATCTAACTGTCACAGTCCTCAAGGTTTGTTGGGTGACATTCTTGACAAGCGCTCTAAACCAGAGCATGCAAGCAGGTATTGAAATGATTAGAATACCTCATGTTCATTCCAATATCTTGATGACTGGGAAGCTGGGGGTTATCAATAGTCAATTTTACAGATTCTTGAGACTTTTTAGTTGTAAGAAGCTTCTTGTCTTCCAGATTGTTAGTCTTATTGTATTTCTGAAGGATAAAGGCTACCCTTTAAAAGTTCTTCTAAAGAGAACTAGAGGGTTGGTTCTTAAGGAAAATTTCCTGATTGGATTGTTGGCTTTTGGCATTTTCAGAATGATTTTGCTTCGGGTCATGTAAGTGGGGAGCTTCCTGTAAGCCCACTTGTTCTTAGTCTTTCCCTGTTCTTTTCCCTTTCTGTCTTTCTTTGTTTCCTTGTCTGGTCTTTGATGTGGGGTCTGTTGCTAGCCAGTAGTATGGCTGAGTTTTCCTGTTGCTTCTGGAATTGCAGCAGAAACTCAGTTTGTAGGATGGTGCTTGTGACTGGCCTTTACCCACTGTACGGAGCTCACAAAGGCAGTGGGGAAGTTGTGATAGTTAAGTCACTACCATACATACTACTGTTGATGGTCCCTGAGCAGGGGAATTTTTCTCAGTCCACTGTAGCCTCTAAAGATCTTGCTCTCAAAGCTCTTGTTTTTCTTTGTAATCACGCTCCTCTCTTGGGGTTTTTTGATTTCTTGTTTTTTTCTCTTTCTGTTCATCATTTTGTTTTCTTCCTTCTTGGTTTTGGGTCGCCTCCTGCACTTTCCCATTTTCTTCGGCTAACCAGCATAGTGGGTAAGGTTTTCCAATTGTTATTTTGGTAACCATGTGACTGAAACTCAGTATGTTGGTTAATGTTTGACACTAGCTTCCACCCCTTGCCAGGAACTGGTGAAGATATTTTTTCGTTCTTGGGGAATATTTGCCAGCTGGCAAGTTTTGATTTTTTTTCTTTCAAACTGGGGAAAAACAATGTTATTAATTTTGATATTTTGTTTTTAGCCTAAATTTGCTAAGCTGTCTTTTGAATGATGACAACTCGTGTGACATCACAAAATTGGGGAAAAAAGAGAGAACAGCACTGGTGAAGTTAGTGGGGTTTTACACCATGTTGTCAATACCATTAATGCTGCTGTTGAAGATTCCTGAACATGTCTGTCCTTGAAACTGGTTGTGAATATTTTTTGGTTGTCTTGTTATTTTTTTTGAAATGAGGTTTTCCCCTTTTCATGCTTGCTGATACTGAAGTTCTCTCACCTTAATAGAGGGGCATCTGCAAGTTGAGCTAAATTGCAAGTTGGAAGAATTTGCAAGTATTTTGGAAAATATATTCAAACCCTTTTTGTCAGTCTTGTCTGTTTTGAAGGGTTGGGCCTCCTTTTTCCTTTCCTCTTTCCTGTTTGCTGAAATGTTGTTGGATATGGAAATTGTGATAACATTGTTTTTGGGTCATCTCTCAATTCTATTCAAATTGACATAAGTAGTAATTAGGAAGGCGTTATACTTGACCATGTAGTATGTGCATAACTAAATGTGTGTCTGCAGATTCCAATCAAGTTATACGCAATGATTGAGATCTTAGCAGAACCTGTTGATGAAGGTTCAAATAATGTTGCTGGTTTTCTGGAGTGAGAGGGATGCATTGGGAATTCAGCGAATACTCACTGTCTGTCATTACTACTGTATGACAGCATATTCATGTAATTAAAGTAAAAAAATTATGTTATATAGTTTTCTGAGTGAGGGATTCACTCATTGTGAATTCAACACACACTCACTACAGAACAACAGCATATTCATATAATTAATGGAAAAAAATTATATTGTATGGCAAGTTCAGTATTTGTAGCCAGCTCCTTCAAGCTTTGACAATGTTACAATCTCATATGATGTTTCCGATCTGCAAAATCTTTAAACTCTCTGTACGCCCTTAGTTCATTGTAAGCATGGAATTTATCAATGTGCATGGCAGCCCGAAGGCATACATGGTGTTTATTCGACCTATGGCTAGGAGCTAGCAGAATTACAGGTAGGCAGATGATTCTGGTCTGCACTAATGTTTTAGGGTTCTAGAAGGTTCAATCCTAGGTCAAATGGCTTGTTGTCCTTTGGACTCTCTACTAATATTTGTACCATGACCATTTACCGGTATTTCCTTCTGTTAGATATTATACCACTTAACGCATTAAGGCTTCAAATTTGGAAATTCAATTTATTGGTACTTATACTTGATGAGAATGTTAATTGGGAACAAGTGTCACTGCAACTTTACCTCACAATCATTAGTTTTCACCCAATCATTTCACCATGGATTCATTTACCCATACTATTATCGACCATGGTATAAATTAGAATACGTTAAAATGTTAAATATTTCAGAAAGGACGAAAATTTGGAAACTGTTGTGTTGAACAGGGTTTTTTCTCTTGCAGTTGATAATGAATTCATTGAATATCAAAATTTTGACAATATATTTGTTCACTTTTAGTTAACCCTAAAGAGGTAACGCCCATCTATACCAATGATTTTTTTCAGGAATTTTTGTTTGTAGCTAAAGTGGTGACCATTCATTCAAAGCTTTTGAAATAGTGGCAATCATTTTTAAAAGGATGTAGTCAAATCAGGCTATGAACAAAAAACAACAAACAAATCTTTAACCAGCCTTCTGTATATTTGGCTACACAATGAAAACCACAAATTTAACTTCGGCAATTGTTACATTCCTCATCGTAGTTCTGATTATTGAAAACCTCCAAAATCACTCCCTTTTTCTTCCTTTTTTTAATTTTGCATTTTGTCCATGTATTACAAGGGAAAAAAAGCTTGCACCTACAAATTGGTTCCTTCCAGTATTCCCTTTTCCCACACTTATAGCCTGATGTTCCTAAACCTACAAGGTGAAATGAGAACATACGAAGTTCTCTCTCTAATGTTCTCTTTTCAAGGGAGCAGTGTGACTATCTAGTGTGAGGAGAAGAGCTATCATTGTCCTCCACAAATAGGTACAACCCTCCCTTATGATGCCTCTTTATTACCAACACCTACCTATCGAAAAGGGCTTCCATCCTCTTAGGTGTTCATTCATCCTTCTTGGAGATGGTAAAACCAAGTTTTGTAAGGTAAGGTTAGGTGAGGAATCCCTCTCCTGCCTTTTTAATGAATATTGCCCTAATACCTTAGGATAAAACCCATGGCTTTTACAATAGTGATATTGTGACTATAATGACTACACATTCAAATTTAGTCATCTTAAACGATCGGCCTTGTCCAATTTGACTAACATGAAAAGTAGTGGTGTCCATTATGACTAATTACAACTTCCCCTCTAGTCATAGTAGACGCTGCCATGTACACATGGTTGGTGGGTTGCTTACTTGGCTTCTATGATTGTGTAATATCATCAACATAGGTCCTTCAACATGCAACATGGACACAATGTTATATGTGATTAAAGTGTTAGTTTAGATGTTATATATGATTAAAGTGTCAGTTCATATGTCTTGTAATGTGTAAAAACTTTTCTTTTGATTATTTTTGAAACTATTTCATTGAAGCAAATATTTCTTTAAATCTATGATAGATGTACAATGTGATGATCATATTTGTAACAACTTGACTTGAATAAGCATTAATTCAAATAGTGTTTTATAATAACGCAAACCACATAAGGAAAATATTCCAATTGCAAATGGCATGTTGTCATCAATCTAATCTTAATATTTAGACTGCATTTGCATAGAAAACAAATCAACATCTCTATTAACCTATTTCAAGGCACATATGTCTATAGAGGTTCAAGGAATCACAAGATACACATGGTCAATTTAATTTCAAAATGAAAAAAGGGCACAAAAATATATTGCAAAGCATTTGCATGGTACAATGTAGAGAGATGGAGTCGAAATTGGGAGCACATACAGTAGGAAAAGTAGTAAAACATAAATTTCAATAATTGTGAATTATTATAAAAATCATATTTAGTTAATTTATGCTTTAGTGATATAAAAAAATTACACAAACTAGGAATATGAAATTGATTCATAATCATTCTTTTATGTAAATATACCAAAATAATTTTATAAAGATTGTTGAAAACATCTTGTTTGACAAGAGTGAAAAAATAAAAATAAAAATAGTTAGTAATTTGAATTTTTTATTTTATTCTTGTAGAATGATAAAAATAAGACTTAACCCAACTCCATCTTCAATGGAAGGACATTTTACAATCTAAAAAGGTCATAATGGTCAACATTGTCTTAACAAATGTAATACCAAATATTTACATGTCATTTAATTTAAACTTTAAAATTTTAAAACAAATTCAAAGTTTTAATGGAAAATATTGTTCTTTATCTTCTTCTTTTTTGCATATGAAAAAAACATGTACAAATTCCCATTGAAAGTAATTTTTTTAGTTCTTTGGTTACATTGTAAAGTTGCAATTAACAACTATAATCCAAAAATGTTCTTTGATTGCAAATTAAATTGCTCATATGTGTAGCAATTTCACAACATAATGAGAGTTTAGGATGTTATTCACCTTTAATTGCACATTTCCATCATAAAATCTTCTCCACCTATCTAAAGAAATACGTACAAATGAGTTGAAATGAAAATTGTCAAATTGTGACACATTTGTGTTTACATTATAGCTTGTAACCACCCTACAATACTTTTATTGAACAAAATTGACCGTAATTAATTATAAACTTGTAATATTCGTCATAAAACATAAGGCTTGCCAATAAAATCTAATTTTTAAAAAGGACTTGTAATTGCAAAATGAATTAACCAAACTCATAAATGCCATAGACAATTAACATGAACTTGAATTATTTAAACTTCTTGCAAATCAATCCTCTATATTTTCACACCCATCTTCCTCCCTGCCACTAGGGCCATCAACAACTAGAGTTGTAATAATTATGATACAAACTCCTATAATAAAAAGGGTTTGAATTAATTCCAAAATAGAAATAGGAGTTTGTCAACCTAGCTATTCATCAACATTTCAGCCTTGAAGAAATCAAAATTTGTACAATCAATTTGATTTTTGTTAGTCACTCATCTTCCACAAGGACCTTTTCATGATACTACCTTTCACCCTTTTTTGTTAGAAATTCACGTAGTGGGAAACAAAGGAATGGTCCAAAATGACAATAAAGGAAGCGAAGTTTATGAATGTGAAACCATATTCATTTTAATCGATTATTGTGTTATTCCATTGTAATTTGTTTTTACCCAACTGCACAACAAAACAACTATATTGAACACCCCATAATGTAGTTCCAATATATTTTCAAGTCTTGCAAGGATTGGAGTTCGACCATTTGGACATGAAACACATTCTTGTTCAAAAATCATCCTTTTACTACTATCACTTGTTGTCACTTGTGTTCTTCAATAACTAAAACACAAATGTTGTTCGCCAAAACATACATGGTTTGATAGGACTTGGCCTCCAATGTTGATGGCATGGACCTGTGCATTGTGTCTATAGGATAATTGTGTCCCCATCATTGATAGTTAGCACACTACAAGCACTTATCCAAATTGGAAAGGGTGGCAAAGGGGCTAATACATCTTATAATGTAAAACCTCATTAAAACTTTGTTTTTATTTGGTCCACCTTTGATTTTTGAAGAAAAATCTTAATGGAACCATTAGCTTTATTTTCCATTGCCCTCTTTGCCTTCATTCCTTTCTTTAACTTTACCTAGGAAAATTAATTTTATCCATTTCCAAAGAGAATGTGAGAGAGAAGAGGCGATGATGGGGTCACTTCTTAAAAAGACATGGAATAGGTGGCAGGGACAACGCAAAAGGGGTAGAAAAGGTGGTAGTTTAGGTTCTAGCAATGGTAGCAAGTGTGTTAAGGTGTCAAGGACATGCCCTAGTGATGGTAGGAGCAGAAGGGTTGGTGGGTGTGAGAAGCCTGACAATCTAGGGTGTTTTTTTTTTAATTTTTATTTTTTTCCAATTTGTTATTTTTCAATTTCTTTCCTTCTTTCTTTTGGTTTTTTTTTGTTTTGTTTTTTCATTATTCTCCATTCTCTTTTGACACAATGGAGGCCCTTCCTTCTTTAGCTCTTGGGCCTCCTCTAGGTTTTTGTTTCAATTTGATTTTTTGAGCATTTCGTGGCCCTTGTGGTGTATCATTATCTTTTGGGGTAGGGGTGTGGCTTTTTGCAATGTTCCATGTACCGATTGTGGAGCCTTACTTTCCCAACATGGCATGGCTCGACATCAAAAACATTTTTAGTTTATTAGGCTCCCCCTCTAAGTGGTTTTCTAGGTTTTTATGTTTCCTCTTTGGCTCCCCCTTTGCCCTAATGGTTTGGGTTTAAATTTTGGCGTTAGATCCTTTGAATGCTTTCCATTTGAGCCTTTCTTAATTGTTTATATTCAAACATCCCTTTTGTTCTTTAGTAGGAGGTGCAATTTGTGTTCCACCTTCCTTTTGACCCTCTAGCCCATGACTTGTTTGATGTGATAGCCTAACACTTATTCTTATTGTTCCTTTAGTGATGTCCTTTTATTCCCCCTCATGGGGGATTAGCCAAACATAGAGAGATTAGGGCACACCTCTGACAATTCTTTTCTAGTGATTAGGAAGAACTTTAAACATAACACCTTTTGCAAACACATGTGTGAGTGACAACCTTGTCCTTAGTTATGGGCATGTATTTAGTTTTGCCTGATTTTGATTCTACCCCTATGGCACCCCCCTATAGTGTCGATTGGGACAAAATTTAACCTTGGGGAATTTGCACATGCTACCAGGGCTTTTGTCCCTCTTGCCCCAACTTTGGCATCCTTAAATACGGTTAGTGCATTGTTAGCTTTGCACTCATTGGACACAAACTTGCCCTATTTGAATTCCTTGTTAGACTTTCAATTTAATTTAGACCTTAAACTTTTCGTGAACTCTTTTAGGTCAATTTTTTGGTGCATGTGACACTTGTTGGCTAGTGGTCTTTCTGGCATGGTCTTCAAGCATCTTAGATTCCTTTGACCCTAAGGATTCAACCAGTGGCTTCATTCAGGTCCATTAATTATGTTCCCATGTGATCACCAGCCACATCTTTAGGTCTATGGTTTGAGTTCTTGGGGCTAATAGGTTTTGGGGTTTGGCTAAACCTTTTAGTATCATCCGTTTAATTGCAATGGGAAAGGCATTCTATCAACTAGTGAATAGGGTTTTATGCCTATAATTTCGTGATGCATTTGTCTTTCATTTATCACCATATTAATTTAGGTTGGAAGTTAGAGGAGGTTATGAGACCATGGTCTTTGGTATTCATATCACTTTGGATGCCCATCTTGATTAGGTGGTATTCCAAATAGACATTCTGAACACTTTCAACACCATTTCATGCAAGGCCATTTTTCAAAAGTTTCAAACAATGGGGGACTAGTCGTCACAACTTTTTCCCTTTGTTTGTTCTTTTTATGGCCTTTGAATTCTTTTGTATTTTAGTCATCATTCTTCTTTAGGGGCTTTGTATATCATTATTTTTTTTATGGGCACCTACTAAGGCGACCTACTTGCAAGGCCTCTTTTTGCCCTAACTTATTTATGCGCTTTGCGTTGTTTTTTTGGGTTTTCTTTTCTTATCTTTTTTTCTCTTAGCCGATGACACCCATATTCTCAACCCTACCCAAGTTGTTTCCTTCACCTTTGATCATTTTGCTTCCCAATTGGTTTTTGTGGGGTTATCTATTCGACTTTGCAAATGTTCAACCTAGGTTCCATCTAGCTTACCTTCCAGGTTTGTCCCCACATTTGAATTTTGTTGCCTCCCTAATGGCATCAGGATCGTTAACATCCTTTTTGGCTTTGCTTCCTTTTCCTTCTTTTTTTCGTGTAGAGGGTCAAAAGGACGGGCCAATTCTTAAAAAATATGTAAAACATAGAATATAGTTGCAATGGCAAGTACTTACAGGATGCACATTACTAGCTCATGTTGATGGATTTGAAAATGCTTATAGGTGATCCCTATTCCATTACAAAAGGCATCAAGTGTGTGAAGTGCATTGAAAAAGGTATTGTCTTTCATTTGTCAACTTTCACATGTGCATGTAAAATATCCTAATATTGCATGTAAAAACTTTTGTCCTTTGATTTTCTTTCATGCATTAAAAATATCCTAGTAATATTGCTTGCAAATTCATGTTTGAATCATTTTGAAATTTCATTGCATTAGCAACCAATGTTATTTATTAGCTTTTTAACAATGCCTTTAAAATGGTTATGTTAAATTGTGAAGTTATGATATCATTGAACTCTTTTGTTTACTTAAAATTGTAATTCTACAAATGTAACCTTTTTATTCTTCAAAATCATTTTGCAAAATGTTTATGGCAAGTTTTGCAATTATAATTTCACAACTTTCTTTTGCTACATGATTTATTACCAAATTCTACTAAAAGTTTTTTTTAAGCCAAAAGAAATATTTAAAGATTACGTAATCTTCATTTGGTGAAGAATGCAAAAAATGAGCCCCATAAATATTTTTTGGAGCTTTGGGGTGAGCTTTACATAATTGGTTATTTGCAATAATTGGTGATCTTCCAAAGACCAATGGGAAGAATTGTTTTTTTTTCCCTCAATTTTGTGATGTAGTTGAAGTTGTAAATCAGTGATTGTCCATAACAGGATTCAGCCAAATATTGCCATAAACAAATATGAAATTAAGAATATTTTAGCATTGTTCTATAATTATGGCTGCCTATTGGGACTTCATATAGAACATGGTGTTTTTTGAAAATTGGTTTCCAAATTTTGAAGATTTTTATTTTAAAAAAAAGGGAATTTGTGCCAAAATATTTGGGACAGAATCATGGTTAACTTGAACCTAGTGAAAAGTAGTTAAGATCACAATGCAATTGAGTTCCAAAGATCACCTGCCTAGTTATATGAAAACTCTACTTGAAGGTCAACCAGAGTTTCCAAATAACCAGTGGAATTCCTATTGTGACCTAGTGATTTTTTTTGTGGCAAATTTTTAATATTACTTGTTAGAAATTTGAAATTTTGAGATTTAAAAACTTTTTTCAAAAGTAAAAAAAATTGGGACAGAAATTAAAAAATATATTGGAAGTATTTTCAACTTCAAATGTTCAAAATTAATCAACTGTAATAGTTCCACATAATTACTGTTAAAACTATTCAAAATACTGTTGAACAGTATTTTTCTCCCGACAAATTTTGTCATGTTTTCAACCAAAGAAAAATTGGGAAATTCTGTTTTTCTAGTGTAAAATTGACTATTTTTCCTAATTTTGTAAAAACAAACTCCAAATTTTTGATATCACAAAATTGGGGAAAAAAAAGAAAAATCCTTTTGAAGCTGCCCCTATACTACGGGTATTACAAAATTTCTCGCTCAAAAAAATTCATGTACTTTACTTTGCATGAGCCCTAAACCCTAAACCCTGGCTAGCTCGTTCTCCTCGGTAGTGGCCATGGAGCAACTACACAATGACTTCTCTCCCTTGTGCATCTCCTTCTCCTGTCTGCCGCCTTTGTCGTCGTCATTCTCGTCGGTGTTTTCTTCACATTTGATTACCTTGAGCATGCTTTGAAGCCTTTGTTGTTTCTCAACTTAAAACGGATGGGAACTGAAGTCAGAGTTTGTTTTGTGTGGGAGGAGAACTAGGACAGGACGTGTTGTATCGGTTTTGGTTTAAGAGTCTTGTGTTGGGGATGGAAGGGGGAAGCCGCCATTCTGGAGTTCCGCGTATCCTCGACGTGCAGCAGTATGCCTCTGCTCGTGGCCCTGAGATTGCTGCCCTTCATGCCGTGTCCCGGGATTCTGACAAACCAGGCTCTGGTAGCTCCATCCCTCGTCATCTCCGCAGACGTGCCACAAGTCACAACCGTCGTCGCTCTTACTACTGGAACAGCAAGAAAAGGTCAGCTGCCCTGATTCAGGATTCCTGCGCTCAACCGAAATCGAACTCTCAGACTGGGTCGGAGACTGCTGAGCCTGGTAGTTACGCTGGAGCATTGCCGCAGGAAGAACCTCAAAAGAAAAGACCTTGTAGGCGGGTTAGGAGGAAGTTTGAATTGAAGGGAGGAGCCGATGGGAGTGGTGGCTGTTCGAGCGATGGCACACGGCGACTTGTCACTCATGTTTGGCATGCTAAGCGGTTTTCCATGACCAAAATCTGGGGCTACTGGCTTCCTGAAGGCTTGCCTGGCAGGTTAGTCCTCTTCTTCTTGGACTGCAATTCCATTGTGAATGGGGAGCAACCATATGCCTAAACCCTAAACCATGGAAATGTGTGTGACCTTGGAAACAATCCAATTCTTGTGATGGATGGGCGACTTTATGGCAGATTGTTTATTGACAGAAAGGAAATGTTATGGTCTGCAAGAGCAGGGGCCGAGGATCCCGAGCAGTGATGCGCTGGGCCAGAGATGCCACATTGTTGCAGGATGCAAGCTTCTACTCTCCTGTTGAACTGTCGGGCCCTTCTGTAAGTTCACAGCAGGAAAAAGAATCATGTGTCAGATCAGTTTATCTTTTGAAATATTGATGTGGATAGCTACCAAGACATTGAACTTAGTTGGAATTTCTGAATGGGAATGGTATGAATTTTATGTTGTTTCAGGAGGCACTGCTAGATGTTCTGCAATTGGTACTTGAGCCACCTCCCCCTGCTGTGAATGCAATGTCTGACAATGCAAAAGCAGAGTACGAGGGTTTGCAGTATGGGAAGTTTATGGTGAGTGAAACCATTGAACTCCTTGATATTATCTTCTCCAAGTTCATGCAGATTGAGGTGCATCTTGCAAGTGGTCAGGTTTTGAATTACATGTGCATGAATGACTGGAATCTCTTTTTTCTTGGTTTTGCAGTTGCATCACATGGATAAATCCCCTTATGCTGCAATTGCACCTGTCACTCTTCTGTGGCGTCCAGTCCCCAAGGAACTGCAGTCAGAGCAGTCCATAGGCCTGACTCCAGCAGAGGAGCGCCAAGTATGGGTTTGGGTGCATGCTGCTGCATTTGATGAGGCATTAATGTGTCTGCAGACTGCTTGTCAAAGACAGGTGAGACATGTAGTTGACTTGGTTTATGCTGTTTTGTGGTTCAGTCCTGCTTTGTGTTCTTGTTATGCATGGATGCCCTGCATGTGTTCAGTGTACCTAAGAGCATGCTGTGGATGCAGGCCAGCATTGAGAGCATAGTCTTGCAGTGCAAGTCAAGGAAAGGAGAGTTTGGGCGGTTGGATCTGATAGGCCATGGTGCTCTAGCTGTATTGAAGAAGGTGCTGCACCCTATGTCCAGGTCTGTGACTTTAGGCTACCTTTTGAATATGCAAGTTCAACACCTCAGTTGATGAAATGTTGAAAAATGCCTCGTTCTCATGGTAGATGCAGTGACCTTGCAGCACAAGAAAATTCTGCTGAAGACACCTGTGCTATCAATACCTCAAGTTCTTCATCTTCTCTTGGGCTTCACTCAAAGTTGCTAGCTGGAGCTGCCTGGCTACCAGGTGCAGGGGTGCTGGGGATGGAAGTTTGGGACCCCAGGGATCCTCCACACAACCAAGCAAAGTTTGAAGCTTTGCCTCTTTTGGGGTCTGACCAAGGCACTGGCCCATCTTCAGAGCAAATGGGTCGTGGAAGAGCAGAGTCAGAAAACATACTTGCAGATCAGGCAGAACAAAAGCATGGGTGTGGTGAAGTAAGTGATTTATCCAATCTTTGCCTGTACCATTTAGGCATGATCTTATTTTCTACCTCTGGAGTCTGCAAGAGCTAGATGAAATGTGCTAGCATGCTCTTCTATTCTACTGAATTACTTGCTTTGCTGTTGTTAATGCCAATGAGACATATGGCAAGTTCTATTAATTATTATGTTTGACCTCTGAGAAATAATTAAAGAGAGGAGTTTGCTGGTTTGCAGGAATACAATTGTGAATCTTTCCCAAGTTGGTTGCATGGGCACCTCTCTGATAGTCCTAAGTTGTGGACCTACCAATCTGGCATCAATGGGCAGTCTATAGTTGACTGTCCTATAAGTGAGAAGGATCTGAGCACCAGGCGTCACAAGGAACGTATGGTGTTCTTTCAACTTAGTGAGACTCCTGATGGTCCACTGCGGGTGGAGGGGAAGATGCATGGCAGTCCAAAATGTCCAATTCTGCTTTTGAAGCACGAGCATAAGATGCTGTCTGCTTGTGGGTGCGAATACTCCTCAAAAAGTTTCTGGGTGGTGTTAATACTGTTTTAGCTTATTGACAAGGTGGAGCCAGGTTGTGTGTAAAGTGAGACAGCCTAGAAGTTGGAGGCAGCATGTGTGCAACTACTGTGTTTGATGCTGTGAATGGGGTACAATCTGCAGGTGGTCGTTGATTTTACCCATTGCATGGGTTCGTGCATTTTGGGTTCCTCTGGTGTTTGCGGGGGGTCATGTGATTGGATTACGCGAGCGGCATTGGCTCTCCACTGATGTACAGTTCTATTATGCAGACAATGAACTGTTTATATATTGTGGGCATGATATTGCTGAGGGGTTGAAACTGTATCTTGACTATTCATTCTCTTGCAAGAGCTATCTCTCACCTTACTGCATAACTGATCTGTTGAGTTGTGTATGTGCTTTTACATTGTGAATATGGGTTGTGTGGTTATTTGATGAAATGTCACCTATTCTGGTGTTGCAGGCAGGACTGCCATCATTTCCTTATGATTTCCCAGACTGCTTTGCATACAGCCAGTTCATGGCCAGGCAGGCTGCAGAGCTCCAGGAACAATGCAGTAAAAGACCCCTGCCTAATAAAAGAGGCCCGAGCTCCCCTTCACCTCCTTTTTGGAGATTTTCAGTTGGGCCAGGAAGTGGCATTTCTTCCCAAGAGACAGAGGAGTTGGCTGTGAATATGGGTGATCATCTTACAGAGGATCTTCTTGCAAATGGTGGTAGGACCAGAAATGAGCCTGTAGCTGCCACAGGATCCAATGCCCTGGAATTTGCAATGGAGAAGACTGTGGATAGACAGATTGCAACTGTAAAAGTGAACCATGAGGGGGATGTGACTGATGTGATGGAAATGTGCACTGAAACTCTAGAGAACTGTGGAGAATCCACATCTCCCTGGGTCAATGCCATGCTTGGCCCACAACAAGTCACAGTTGATGATGCAGGGCCAATGGACACTGGAAGCATTGCTGCTGGTGCTTCTGTGGTGGACACTGATAGTGGTCCAGGTGATACTATTGGACACAGAGCCCTGGAGCAAACTGACAACAGCATATCTTTGCCATGTGCATCTGTAAGGATTCCACATAACTATTTTTGGTTAAGAACTAGTGAGAGGTAGTTTGCAGTTTAGTAGTCTCCTTGGGCTGGGTGATAAGGACCTTTCCAAGTTACGCCCTTTTCCAAGTTGCCAACCTTTTTGCAATGAACTTGCTTTGATTTGAATATGACATCCTTTTGTCTTTGCAGAGAAATTCAACAGGTTTTGAATCAAGACTTTCAGCAGCTGAAAATATTGAGGGGCCTCTCATGTTTGTGGCACGAACTATCACAACATTGATGAACACATTAAGAGACGATAATCTTCACCACTTGCCAATACTTCCTGATGAAACAAGACCTGGAAATTTTAACATTCTTGACACTGGAAGGGTAGCTTGGCATCAGGCAATGCAGGATGGTGCACAAGAATCAACAAAGGGCTGCCTTGTGAGGGTGCTGATTCGAGCTCCACGTAAAGGGAACTTTGATGCAGGAGCTATTATCTACATGCCAATACCTGCTGATGAAGAATCATATCTGTGCTCGTAAGATAGCTCCCATGTGTGATCAAGTTGGTGGAAATTGGCATGGTGTATTGATTTCTCCATTGACGTAGATGCAAGGCTGATGTTTCTGCTGTCTTGCATTTTGTTAATTGGCTACTGTCCTGGTTTTGTCTACTGTCTCCTTTCTGCTTCTACTCAGTATCATTTATCTCACATTGATATTTTGTAGTGCAGCTCACCTCGCTGGCAAGGATTTAAAGATTCTGGCTTGCATAGTGTCTCTCAACAGGCTTGGGGTAAAAGGAAAATAGCAGCAAAACAGGCATCAACACACACATTACAAGAATCTGATGGTCTAAATGTTTGTGCCGGGCCACTTGAAACTGGAACCAAGTTGTCACAAGTAGAGCAAGGCAAGGTACACCATCAGCCTTGCAATGTTCGCAGTCCAATTGGCATTGTGACATCTTCTGTGCCTAGAGGAAGGTACGTCTCTCAATGAAGGCCTGACAATTTGAAGATGTTGATTGCAATGTTGCTTCAGTGATGTGGTGCACCACAAACTGGCTCCTTTTCTTTCTGACCCAACTTACAAAGAAAGATTCTTGATACCTACTTTGATCATATTGACAAGTGTGGTTTATTTCGTTTCATTGATCATATGTATCTGCCATGTGTAGGAACATATTCTTCTGGAAGGATCACTTACTATTTGATTTTGTGTTTCAGTGCATCAACATCTTCTGTAGCCATCTGTGAAGTGGGTGGTCTGGGAATGTTGAGAGCAAGGCAGTTTCTGGATGAGAAATGGGAAGGCCAATCTGAAATCTTCTTGCTTGCCCGTAATACAACATCATCTATGTACAGGCCAGCATTAGCTAGTATTGTTTTGGAGAAACAAACTGATGTCCTATGACAGGGGGCTTCCTGAACCTGCCAGTTGCATTTTAACTCATGCACTTTTCAGTCAGCCAAAGATGATGCAGAAAAAAGATTTTGCAGCACCTCTTTGTACAATACCTGACAAGGACACATAACCTAGTGAGGAGATAAAACACTCATTTCTTGACCTTTCTTGACCTTGATACCCAGTTGAGCTTGGACTGCACTGCAGTGTTGTGTTGGCTCTATCAGTAAAGTTATAGCAATCCTCATCCTGCCTATTAATCTTGCAAATGTTGCTAATCTTTCAGTCTGTGAGTGCAACAATCTGTCAGAATCAAAATAGGAGTGAGCTGCAGACCCTTGTATACTCTGTTGGAGTCTTTTTGCTGAGGGTGTGGTCATAGTGCAAATCCCAGATGCCTCCATATGGAAACCTAATGCCTCACCTTTGACACCTGGGGCTTATGATAGCTTGTTTGTCAATTGCAATTCAGTTAACACTCAGCCTGTTCAGTCTTATGGTGTCTTTGTGTGCTGGGAGCAGGTGAGTCATCACTGAGAGATCCATCTTCCTAACACTAGATTTGGCATGCCCAGTCAGTCATAAACAAGGTTTCATAAATCAGAAACCATAGCAAAAGAGTGGAAGCCCATACTTAACATATTGTGGCCCAAACTGTCCACCAAATACCAATAATTTTCATTATACCAGAGACATATCGGCACATTATACCTTGGCATCTTGCCCCAGCTCTACATGATCAGAATGCAGTACCACATTTAAATGGGTGCCCAATAGCTGAAACCACATAGAGACTGCAAATCAGATTTGTGCATGCATACTAGAATTTGTAAATCCAGATGATGCACATGCAAAACCCAACACAAATGATGAACTAACATGTACAAATGGTAGTCTGGTCTGAAGGAGCTGATGTCATAGTTGTTTTCTAGTTATGCCTCTGGCAGATGGCTGCTGCCACAGGACTCCTCTTTGAGTGAACAGATCAGAACTAATCCAACCAAATGAGCAGAACACTGCCAGTGCAAACATGGGCATCGACTTGATATTGTCGTCTTCACCACCTCTTGTGTAGATATAATAGAGAGTCACCATCATGCCCACAAAAGAGAACACTGATGGGCCAAACATGGAAAGCACCCCACCCACTAAACAGAGTACACAACCCACAACAAAACCTAAACTCACAGGTGCTTGGATTTGGCTATTAGATTTGCTTGTGTTGAAGAAATTGTTGAGAAGGGAATCCCATGAAGGCCACTGAATTGATACGCCATCTGCCACAGCCTCTTCTACTGTGTGTAACAATGCCCCCGGGTATAACAGAGCTTTTGCTAGATCCTGAGGCAGTATACCATTGCCATGTGCATAAACTGCCACCACCTCTGCTGGACTTGAACAAGTTCCATTTGCACAAGGAATACTACACAAATCACATACAGAAGTGACCAAATTTTAGGTTTAACTTCTTCACACAACCCAAAGAATTCCTGTTTTTGCACGGACGATTTCAACAAAACAGTTCTCCCTCTTCCTTATACCTCAAGAAGTGTCAAAGTGGTGTGATCTATGCAAGCTTGCTGGAACCATGCCTAACTCACAGCAATCCACTATTCCACACAGATTTTTCTAAAATCCATGATGTCCCCTTTTGTAGTATATCGCGATGAAGTAATAACGCTAATGAGCATCCAAAAATCTACATAGAAAGGATTAAGAAACCCAGAACAAGGTTAGAACATGGATGGCGTAGGAAGGAAACTATACCTGAATATGGGGAAGGAGAAAAGCATGAGCAGAAAAAAAAACTGGGATGCCCGGGCTCTCAATGAATCCCAGGGCGATTCATTCGCCATGATTCTTCCAACCTGAAGAAAACAACTTCCTGCTCGGACTCTACACTTTCTCTCTCTCGTGCCCTCCTCCCACACCCTGAGGCCAGCGAGCAAGCTCTGACACCGGCTCGTTCTAGAACCCTTCGTGCTCCCAGCAAAAAGATGAGAAGGAAAATGGTTGATTCTCAGATTCTGATGGGAAAAAAGCGATACTTTTGATGCTTCATCAGAAATAGAGAGATTGGGGTGCTGACTATCACCCAGTTTCCACTCCTCGCAGACCTACCTAAAATACCATTCTCACATCCGGTATACCCTATTCCTTGTTGGGGGAAGGACTCCAGGGGCCCAGGGCACTTTCTTCTTCCGTTCCAGTTCTTCTGTAATGAATAGGGACCTAAATCGTTTTCTATTTTTCCCTGGAGTTTCGTGATCTTTCCTGAGTCGCCGTTTGGAAGGACTGTGGGACTCTGCACAAGAGGGCAAAAGGTATTAAAGAAAAAAAGGTAGATATTAGACTTTTCTGACGGGCCGTTCATCTAGATGGTTCAAGGCTGAGAATAAGACAGAGCTTTGTAGATGGAAATTTGATCTTGTTATGTTTTTTGCTGTATGTTTTGCAATTCAAACTCTCTCACTTGACTTGTCCTTGTTTTGAAGTCGTATGCCTTTGAATCATGGATCCTGAAGACATGGATCCCTTATAATCCTCAGGGAGGTTTTGTGAAAGACGGAGCATTTCTGCTTCCAAATGGTGGCCTTTGTACATGATCAGGTAGCAAATCATTAGATAATGGTTTTCTGGAAAATTGAAAATTTGGGTACACTGGAACATTGAAGAATTAATTGCAGGTGTACTGTATCCATGACAGTGAGGTTCTTCCCATCTGATTGGTTTGGATAATGTTTTCCTTAACATATGGAAATTTGTAGACAATTCAAGCTGTCTCATTGGCAGATATGAGAAGTCGTACTCCAAACCTTGGATGGCAGTATATCATCATTGTACTTACCTCTGGTATGTTACTCTGTCAGTTTGGTTCAAACCCCCTGCATCCAATTGTGTTTGCTTTGTCATAACTGATATTCCAAGTTGCATCTTATTGTTTCCAATACTGAGCTTTTGCTGGTGGTCCATACAGGCCTGGGATTCCCTCCCCTCTACTTTAACAATGGTTGTGTGGGAGAATTTCTTGCCACATTGACAGCTCATGTGCAATTCAAGTGCCATAACATTGTCTTGCAAGTGCTGTTGTGTTTATTTCAAGATCAGAGGTACCCTTCTGACATGAAGGGATAAGTCATTGCACCCTATTGTAGCTTGTCCTGGAGGGTAAAAAGCAAATTTCATAGACACTTGCAATTAACTTACTGGGTGTTGGGAATCTCCTGCTGAATGTGTTTTGTGACAAAGTTGATATCTGCATAATTGCAAAGTTTCTGTTTGCATATCAACCTTGAGCTGCTACTTGAGCCACCTCCCTGTGCTGTGAGTGCAATATCTGACATTGCAAAAGCAGAGTATGAGGCTTTGAAGAATGAGAAGTTCATGTTGAGTGAAACCATCAAACCACATGATATTACCTTTTCCAAGTTGATGCAGATTGAGGTGCATCTTGCAAGTGGTCAGGTTTTGTATTACATGTGCATAAATGACTGGAATCTCTTTTTTTTCGGTTTTGCAGTAGCTTCACATGGATAGATCCCCTTATGCTGCAATTGCGCCTGTCACCCTTCTGTGGCATCCAGTCCCCAAGGAATTGCAGTCAGAGCAGCGTATAGGCTCAATTCCACCAGAGGAGCGCCAAGTATGGGTTTGGGTGCACCCTGCTGCATTCGGTGAGACATTCCTGTGTCTGCAGACTACTTGTGAAAGACAGGTGAGGCATGTGATTCAACTTGGATTATGATCTTTATTGGTTCAGTACTGCTTTCTTTTGTTATCCATGGATACCCCATGTGTTCATATGGGCAAGGCTATCGTGAAGTGAATTATTTATCCAATCTTTGCCAGTACCATTGAGGCTTGATCTTATTTTCTACCTCTGGAGTCTCCAAGAGCTAGATGAAGTGTCTTTGGCATGCTCTTCTATTCCACTGAATCACTTGCTTTGCTGTTGTTGATGTCAATGAAAGTTAGGGCAAGTTCTCTCAACTATTACATTTTACCTCAGAAATAATTCAAGAAAGGAGATGGCTGGTTTGTAAGAATACAATTGTGAACCTTTCCCAAGTTGGTTGCATGGGCACCTTTCAGATAGTCCTAAGTTGTGGGCCCACTGATCTGGCATCAAGGGGCATTCTGTAGTTTACTGTCCTTTAGTGAGAAGGATCTGAACACCAGGCATCACACAGAAGGCATGGCATAGTTTCAACTTAGCAAGGCTCCTGATGGTCCACTGTGGGTGGAGGGGAAAATGCATGGCAGTCCAAAATGTCCAAGTCTTCTTCTGAAGCATGAGCACAAGATGCTGTCTGCTTGTGGGTGTGAATACTCTCAAAATGTTACTGGCTGATTTGACCCACAAAGAATCTTTCTGGATACATACTTTCATCATATTTGCACATGCATTTCTTAATTATGTTTCGTTTATTATATGAGTCTGCTGTGCTGTGGAATGTAATATTTCCTCCAGATGGATCAGAAACCATTTGTACATTGACGTTTTGTTTCAGTGCATCAAATCTTCCATAGGTGTCTGTGAAGTTGGTGGTCTGGTAACATTGAGAGCAATTCAGTTGCTCGATGAGAAGTGGAAATGCCAATCTGCAATCTTCTTGCTGGCTCATAATGCAACCTCATCTATATACAGGCCAGCATTAGCCAGTATTGTTTTGGGGAAACAAACTGATGTTCTATGACAGGCAGCTTCCTGAACATGCCCGATGTAATTTAACCTATGAGGTGCAGATAGCCAAGATAAAGTGGAGGAATAGAGACTTTTGCAGCATTTGTTTGTACAAGATTCAACAGACGCACAATTCAGTGACAGATACGGTATAGACACTTATTTGTTAACATCGACAGGATCTTGAGCTGGACTGTACTGTAACAAAATGTTAGCTATATCAGTACAGCTACAGTAATCCTCATTTGAATATAAATCTCGTTTATCAGTTCTCAACCCCAAGGATATTACTGGCACATTATCCCTCACTTGTGTCGCCTTCCAACCTTCAAAGTATAACTATGGACGATTAAGTTGTTCGGTAGTGTCCATTGACATTCAATGCTAATTCAGTGTTTTTTGAATTAGCAGTGACTGAATCCCTGTGTCATTCAGAAAACCAGCAACAATGCAGATGCAGTGCTCTTTTGTTGGACAAATGCACTGCTTCTGAAATTGGATGGTTGTTGAGAAACATCAAAGTGAGTGCAGATAGAAACTCCACAAGAATTTGCAAGGTAACCAAACGATTGTCGGTGTGAGTGAGCCAGACCGTAACCTTCATCACGGACGATATAGTGACTTACCAGCCATCGCTACCCACTGACTTCCATCGCTCCCGAGACTCTTGATGATAACCATCTTTTTGGTCTGAACTTAACTTCTTGAAAGAAGGAAATAGAACATACCTTTACGTCCTTTCTGTTTGAATTTTCTGTTCGACCCGGACCCCGACATACGAGGTGCTGGAAGTGACCGCAAAATCGCGCTATTCCAAGGCACCGCACAACCCAGACGCTGCATATTTTTGCAACACAGGAAACGCGAGCTACATGCTGCACTAACTGCCTGAAAGCCAACAGACCGACAGGCTAGGGAACCAATCCAAGTTTCTTCAAAGCTTCAGACAAGATAGCAAGTGTGCATCTGTCCTCCTGACTCTGGTCCTGTGACATCCCCGCTTTCAACGTACTCGACGGATCTGCTCGGCATACGTCGAAGAGGTTGCACTTTGTTGTGACATCCCCGCTTTCAACGTACTCGACGGATCTGCTCGGCATACGTCAAAGAGGTTGCACTTTGTTGACGAGGTTTTTAAGGCAAATGAGAGATTTGATTAAGTAGAGATGCATCATCTTTAAAAGGTAGATGAGAGACATAAGAACTAAGATATGCTTGGAAGATGTCACCTACTATGGTTGAGAGACATAAAAACTAAAATATGCTTGAAAGATGTCATCTATTATGACTGAGAGACATAAGAGCTAAGATATGCTTGCAAAATGTCACCTACTATGCCCAGTGGCCGTAAAAAGTCAGATTTTTTTCAAAAAATCGGTTGCCCTGTAATAAAATTGCTCAACAAATTAAGGGAGCCAATCAAAGAAAAAACAAACACAACCTGACCACACAACAGGACAAGCATGTTGGCGTCCCCAGTTTCACACAGATTGAGGCGCCTTGGTCCCACAACCCTCCCCCAACCGCCCCGGCTCCCTTTACAGAGCACTCTCCGGGTCCTCAGTTCTGCAAAACCGAGCCTTCTCCGGGTCCACAGTTCTGTGAAACCCAGCACTCTGGCTCTTCTGCGAAAAGCCTCAATCCTGTTCGTAGAGTTTGGACTCCTGGGATTGTGCCACGCCTCGGTCTTTCCGTGGACAAAACAAGGGGTGTGTCACATTGTGGCCTTGCCATTTACATTAAAAAGTATCTTATGGCAAAAGAAGAATTATGTAACTCAAATATTTCACCATGCAAAAATATAATCTTCAGAAAATCCTCTAAAAGAAATCAAAATCTTTCAAGATATTATAACCTTATAACTAATCTCAAGTTTCAACACAAGCCAAAATTTCATCTTTCAAAAATCCTCATATAAAAATAGTCCTATTACCTAGGGGCCAAAATCCCTTAAGCTTCTATACTCTATAATGATTCTAAACACAATACCCTTGCCTTGGTAGGCAAGGCCAACAAGGCATCACAAACACGCTGGCCCTGCCAATAGATACGATGTTGCACATCTACCTACTACGTCCACACTCTGAACACCAAAAAATCCGTTCCGATCTTAACAGTCTAAACACTTTCACCAAAGAAACTGGTTCACGTAATGTGAAAGCGGTTGTAATAAGGTTAAACTTCCAAAAGGTGGATGGAATGCGATAGTCCCAGGGCCCAAACAAACCAGACCGCCTTTGTGTTGCTTTCGCCGTTACTTGCAATATGGTGAGGGTCCCCACCGGTTGCTTTGTCTTGCCGCGTTTGTATCGTGGCCTGGACCGATATGTTTGCTTTTCCGGGAATAGTTTTATGTACAGGAGACGCTTCGTGAATTTTCAGAAACCTAACTCAGGCGCACCTGCCTCGCAGTCTGTTTTTCTTTTGGCGAAAAATTGCCCAAATGAAAACGGAATATATTATGTAGCAAAAGTTTTTGTATTGAAAAACAATTCGCCTAAAAGGGACAGACAACTGTTTTTTTCTGAGGAGGGTGTCGCCACATTTATGCCTATTGGCTACAGGTTTAAAAGTACCTTGAAATAATATCCCCAATTGAGTCGAAATCTGCCTAGGGATGCTCGGCAGCTGGGTCCATCAGGAAATTGAAAAAAGAAACACTGCTGCTGCCTCGTGACAGTTGCTTCAAATCCAAGAAGGGTCTAGACCTTCCTAGAAAGGTCTGCATGTCTTGATGAACAAATCTTGATGTAGGGTAAAGCCCTAGGTGGAGGCCATTACCAAATTAAGTGTGCACGAGGCAATAGCCAAGTGCAGGCCCCATTTTGGTAATTCCCTCGACTGAGGGCTTTACTCAATGGAAAGACCTGCCAGAAATTCAGTGGAGAAACCAAGCCCTGAGTCACAAGTTCCAGGCCCGAGGAGGGCTAAGTAGTGGGAGTCATTTTGACAAAAAAAAATTCAATCGAACAGCTCATAACATATTTTCAAACCACTCAATTTTAATTATATCATAATTTTTCCAAAATTTTAATTCAGATTTAAAGTTATAAATTACAGATTGTGGATAATTATGTTCAATTAAAAAATAATTATGCATATACTATGCTTAATTCTTATCTGAAGTAATTACAATTATTTTAAAGTAATGTAACATCAATTACAATAATTCATTTCTTTTATTGTAAGAATATAACTTATATAGTATAAAAATTTATGTTGTAACAATAATTATTTATTTTAACTTAAAATTAATAATTATAATTATTTATAAAAGTGATTTATTATGGATAACTTTAGTAGAAAAAAGCCTTAAAACTTAATCAATAATTTTTTGAATTGAAATATTAATTTTAGATTCCAAAAACATAATTCAAAATTCAAATATTAACTTTTCTGTTCAACGTCTTTTACATTTAAATTTAAATTTTCGGAATTGAAATGTCAATTTTCAGATTCAAATAAAGATATTCAAAATTGAAATGTCCATTTTTAGACTCAATTAATAATTTTTTGGATTGAAATATTAATTCTGATAATCCAAAATAATAATTCGGAATTGCAATTTTAACTTTCAAATCAAATAAGCTTTTTAAAATTTTAATTAAAAAATTCAGATTTGAAATATTAATATTTAGAATAAATAATAATAATTTAAAATTTAAATAATTTAGAATTCGAACTGATGGTCAGGTGAGTAGTTCTTCTGTAGTTGTTGATATCATTTTCATTTTCTTATTTTGAATTTGTTTGTGGGAATTATAGGTTATGTTTTAAGTGGGTTTTTTCAATTTTGTTGATGGTTTTAAATTGTTCTTGCTTTTTGTGGGGATGCAATGGTAATTTCTTCACCTCCAAAAATGGGTCTAGATAATGTCCATTTTATTTCAGGTCTTCACAATTAGTCCAAATTGTTAAGATCTCTTCTTGCTAAGTTGAATCATTTGCATGTCATTTTTGATTTCAATGGGGTTTTGGTGGCAAAATGGGGTTCGGGTTCTCGTACACAAATGTGGACCAATTCTACACTTGCACTCCAGCCCAGATTGAAAGATTTTCTAACAAGTTGTTTATTTCAGTTCAAAGTTTATATTTGGTCTGCTACACAATGTTACAACATTGACAAATATCTAGATGAAATTAAAGATTTTTTTTTTGGATCCATTGAGAGTTCTTGGACAAAAGTTGTGCCAAAAAATTGATCATTTTTTCCCGGTCATCCTAAGAATCTGATTTTTCATAAGAAGCTTGATGTTTTCTTCTCGAAATTTCTTGACACCTATGTTGGGAACAATTTGCTTGTTGATGACACCCCATATAAATTTATATTTAATGATTTGTGTAGTGCTATATTTTTGGAATCATTTGAAGGTGTGGGTAGCGATGAGGATTATTTGTTTTCCACCGTTTTTTCTGGCTTGGTCTCACTTCACTCATCTAGATTTAATATTCAAACTTACATGAAACATAATCCTTTTGCGACTAATAAAAGCATAAGTTGAAACGATCTTTATTACAGTATGTTATTTGAATATTATAGTGATAGTTGTGATGCAATGTATTATATAAAAACATTTTTTTTATAAATGTATTGTATTCACTATTATTCTTAGCATATCAATTTAACATTCATTTGTAATTCTTTTGTCAATTAAAATAATATGTTTAAATTGAAATTGAAACCAACAAATTTTTTTGTGGCATGTTGTTTTTCAATGAATTTCCCACTTAATGTGGTTTATTATTTTATTTTTGCTTATGGTTCAATAATGTTTCTACTCTCTTTCATTAAGCAACTTATGATTTTGATCCATTGATTGCCTTCTCTCATTTTATTTTTTAAATAATTATTTGGTGGCCACAAGGTGTTTGTTTTTTAATCTCATTTGAATTCTTTAATTTGTTAATATTTTTAATTTAAATGGACCACATATGTTTTTGCACCAACACATCTTATTGTTGTTGTATTTCAAGGTTTTGAAATGTATTTCAATTATGAATTCACGTCTATGTTTGCAAATTGAAAGACCCAAGAAATTGTTTCAACGTCAACGATCTATTATGTTATTTCTCACATTCTATTGTTTGACATGGGAATGCACAAGTGTTTGGAAAAAATATTGATAGGAGCATAATGGAAGTGAAAGTAGGAGTGGAGCATTTCCTCTCTCAAGTGTTCAAGTACTTTTACATTGCAATTTGGTCTTGTATGAAGCTAGAAGATGTGTTGGAAGTTCTTCCCATGCTCATGCCTAAAACTTTCTTGGAGCAATTTGTTTTCGTTTGGGGATGTGAATAGTACTCCAAAACATTTGGGCAAATTTCCATTGGGTTTCGTTATAATTTGAAGGATGTGAAATGAATGTATTATGTTTGTCCCTAAACTACCTTATGGGAAGGAAGATCAAACAATATTGATTAATGATGAACCTACCAAAGCGTTTTGGAATCCGAAGTGGAGTGGTCTTTTTTTAATCATTTAGGGGATAAATGTTATCAAAGAACAAGGTACAATGGTTGGACCTTGCATGATGTTTGTGGCCACTGTTGTTTGAATTGCCCTTAACCAAGGTGGTTCGAATTCATTATGACCGTATGGTCAAATGTTTTAAGCCTTGTTTGAGTTCATCTTTGAAAATTTATTATTGGTCCGTCTAGTATATCGATAATGATAATGGTGATGTTTGCAATAACTAGCCCCTTTAGGTATGGAATCTAAATCATTTCATTTTGGAAGTTATTTTTTTGTTATAACTCTTCTAAGTTGGTATTTGTTTTCATTTGGCATGTTTGCTAATATTGACTTCTATTTGCAGTTGGTTTAGACCATTGTTCACAGATTACGCAATGATGTTTGCAACTTTGAAAGGGAGAAAACGATGTTGGCCATTCAGGTTTTTATTTTGAGATGTTGCCGATGTGCTAACATTTTTTACCATAGACAAGAATAAGACTTCTTCTAATATTATGAGGATTTGACATTATCTTTCAATTTATTTTTCAAATTTCATTCTTAAAAAAATCAATGTTATTTGTTTTCACAACTTAATGGCCACCATATTGAATTTGTATCTACAATGTTTTTAAATAAAGCTTTTTTTACTAGTTAAAATTTTAATGTGATCTATGTAAACTTTTCTTTAACATGAACTTGCCATGGCATTGTTAAAGTTTAACTTGTAAATGTTCATTTTTTTTTAGATTTTCTTTTCGTCGTGGTGTCCACCAAGTGATTTATAATGAAAGTTTGAATAAATATAACATTGTCAAATTATTGTTTGAATTTTCGGACTTTTGTAAAGTCTTCAATTAATTAAATATGTGTTATGTGTGACATAAAATACATACTTGGGCATAACAAAGATGTTGAACAAAAGATGCATATGGATAGGGATATTGTCAAAATTACTAACCTAATAAGATTTTAAGCTAATTTTGAAATTTGTGCATATATAATGAATGCCCCTCAAACAACCTATGAAGTTTCTTGCAAGGCATTTGGGTGCTTGATTACATTGGTGGAGTTGGGTTGTAAGGGGTTGTTCTATCAATCCAACCTTGCAAACCCACTTATTCCAAGAAGCAAAATTTGCTTCTTTTCCAAGAGTGCCCCACAAGCTCGCACACCAACCCATTCCAAGGAAATCCCATGAGAAGATTTACAAAAAATTGGATAATAATTAATAACACAATAAATTCCAAACATGTCCCACAACCGCACATGGACCCATTTCAAACAAATCACATGGGAAAATCACCAAGAAAAACCTGGGCATATCATAAGCTGGACAAGAAAACCCTTTTCCATCATTGTCTATCACTATGTAACATGTCTTAACACTAAGTGCCAACTTGCAAACAAACAAATTCTCTTGGGGAATTGCAGGTTATTATGTTTCTAAATGAGCAATTGCTTTTCCATTGATATGTTCATATGTGGCATAACTTTCAAGTTATTTTCTTGTTTGTGAAATGCATTTGTTTAACATTGTTATTTCATTGATTGTTAAAAGATTTTTACAGTATTGTGTGAAGTGACAGGTTTTATGTAATTGGGAATATTGATTTTCAAGCCATGGCCATATCATGATGGTCCATCTTTAATTGCTAACGTAAAATGTTTTTTAGTTGTTGTGGGTTTCATAGTTTTGGATTCAAAGTGATTGAAGGTTTTGGGTGAAACTATGATGTAAAAACCATTTCACTTACAAGGACAAGGTGGAGTAGGTGGATTTATAAAAATGTTTGGTTACAAAATTTTCCATCAACTAAGGATCACTTAAACATGTGGTTAAGTTAAGATCTTCAGATTGATAACCCAAGCAATTGTCCCAAAGCGAAAAAAACTAACAACAACTTTAAAATAGAATTTAGTGAATTTTTTTTTCTCATCTCATCTTTATACTTCACTCTTTGAAGATGTTATCAATAGTCAATTTTACACCTTCTTAAGGGCCCACAATTTTTAAGGTGTACAACTAAGGACAAAAAAGATCTAATCTTTAATGGAGCCTTTTTTGTCCTATATTTTGATCCTTGTCAATATTAATGAATCAAAATGTGTCAAATATTTTATAAGTACCATATTTTAAACCACTACAACTCTAGATTCCATCAATTTCATCCATTTTGTGTTTTTACATGGTCAAATAAGACTGTGTAAAGGAATATAAAAATAGTGACAACATGACATTATTTTGGTACTCCTTAAAAATTTTGGACCTTTGAAACTTTGTAGTTGTAAAGTTTTCTTTGTTTTTCAGACAGTCTATCTTATCATCCTTTTGAAAAACAAAGGCCACCCTTTAAAGATTCTATTAAAGAGAACTAGAGGGTTGCTTAATAATGGGAATTTTGTATAAAATCTTATAAGTGTGGAACTTTTTAAAGCATATTTAGTCCTTGTTTGTCTTTTTCCCTATTATTAGTTATTTTATGTTTTTTCTTCTTTTCCCCCCATTGTTTTTCTTTATTTTTCTTCCCCTTCTATGTTGTTAGTTGCGATCTAGTCCCATGGTTAAATCCTCCCCTCACTTCTAGACTTGCAACAAGAACTCAACACATAGGTTAGTAGTTACATTGGCCTACATGCACTTTAAGGAACAAATGAAGTTGGTGGGGAAGGTGGGATAGAAAAGTTGCTATCATACACGCTATCATTTATGGTTTCTGAACAAGTGAGAGACTGCCAATTTTGATCATACTGCTTGTTTCATTGATTCTTCATTTTAATTCATTCCTTTTGTGTTGGTCCTTCTCCCTAGAAAGTCCTTATTTGGAAGTCCTTCTTTGACTTCCAAGGAAAAGTTCTAACCTCGTTGTTGTGAGTATGGAGATATCTAGATTCTCATCAGAGTTACTTGTCTTGGTGGGTTACTGATAAGAATTTCAGGTTTAAAAAATTAAAATGTTTTTCCTTGTTGAAGGTTAAAGAAAAACAATAAAGTTTTAACATGAAATAACCTGCTATGTAATTGCCCAAACACACCATGCAACAAGTCTTAATTTAAGAGACCCTTGAAGTGCCAATTGCTCAAGAAAAAAATGTAAAAAAAACACCATAACAAAAACAAAAGTCATTAATACTATATTTGAAATTTGAGAAACACTTGGAAATCCACACTTAGGGGTGTTATAGTTTAACTTTTGTAATCAACAATTTATTTGTTATACCTTTCGTTGTTTGACATTTCTAACACACCTTTTGAATGACATACAAGATATACCTTATATCAAACACTTGAACTCTGGTTTTGTCCAGTGGAAGGTAAGTCCGTGTACTTTAAGCCTATGAGACCATGGGTCTGGGCTACAGTAACTCGGTGGTTCTATTAGTTAGAATATTTTGACCTAGTCTATTGATCTAAGTCTCAAATCCAATTTCCATTTCAATACATTTTTGGTTTTTACTGAGTTTCCATTGACAAAAATAACCTAAGCTTCAGAAATTTTGAACAAAACATTCAAAAACCCAAAATCACCTACATAAACTTTTTTTTTTTCCAAAAACTGGGGTGTGCTAAGAGTATTGTTGGAAAGCCCTGGATGAGTGGGATTTCATGTAGGTGTGTAGAGCTAGCGTGGGAGAAATATTGCATTTGGGATAAGTGTTGTCATAAAATTAACAACCAAACTTTTAGTGAAAATTGGATATCAGATCCAATCTAAAGAAGGTGTATCATTTGCTTTTAAAAACAAATTCATTCAATATTACAATTGTGTTCAAAACCAGAGGCCACCACAGCAGTACCTATAAATGGAAGCCCTGATTTTGTGTGTGTGATTTTGGTGTTTGGATTTTATCATCCTAACAAAACTGCTATCTTTTTAGTGGATTGGTGTGGCAGACTAGCCAGCCACCACTGCCCACACTACCTATGTTGGATCAGTTCAACGTGTGATTGTAGGTCTTACAGGGTATTTACTTTCTTAATTGTTGGATTTTGTAGGGTAAAGCCCCAACTGGATGGGGACATTTTCAAATTTTCCAGCCTAAAAGATTTGATCTTGAGGAGTATAAGCCTTCTGGCTTTTTGATGACTGAAATCTGTGGATATACAACAGCCTCCAACTACACTAGGCAGTTTCTTGGGGTGCATTTGGACACTTGATTCCACTAGAAATGTTGGGTGCCTCCTGTTGGCTCACTCCTCAAATTCTGAAAGGGTCCACATTTAGACACTTCTCCTATACAAAACAGGCTTGGTTGGAAGGGGGTTGTTCTATCGATCCAACATCGTAACCCACCCACTTGTTTTCAGGAAGAAAATTTTGGTTCTTTTCAAAATGTGTCCTACAACCCCACACACCAACCCATTCCAAGGAAATCCCATGGGAAAATGTACAAAAAAATCCGGTAATAACCAGTGTTGGGCGGTTCTCAAATGCTCACCCGGTTCTCTAACGCTTCTCATCCAGGTTCTCACGATGAGAACCAGTTGACACTTTTAAATGTGAGAACCGAACTAAAAACCGACCTCAGGTTCTCACATGACCGAGAACCGGTTCAAATGTATACATATATTTGTTT
>Ga0116231_10003735_pt1 | contig 31319 bp, 23 predicted proteins | sample S1TSphgellanicum_2_FD_89695 | JGI IMG/M metagenome (GOLD analysis project Ga0116231, IMG submission 89695) | Host-associated microbial communities from peat moss isolated from Minnesota, USA - S1T2_Fd - Sphagnum magellanicum MG | ecosystem: Host-associated > Plants > Peat moss > Unclassified... | reverse complement strand
GGAGAATTGCAATATTAGCAATATTTTGCTGCATTTTAGTACCCTGAAGTGCTCATTGTAGATGTATCAAGGTTTTGCAACAGTATTTCAGTACTGCTGGAATACTTCAGGTGGTGCAAGGTGCTGGGGCAATTTGGTTTGCAGTGTTTCTTTGTCCAATTGTCCAATTATTATATTGTATAACAATGACGCTGAGTGTTGAGCTGGATGGTTGCCTTCAGATATCAGAAACTGGATCAGAAACATTGAGTTACATGCTTCAGACAATGTCAACAAAATCCTGGTTGGCAATAAGGCTGACATGGATGAGAGCAAAAGGGTATGTGATGAGTGGTGGCCTTTCTGCTTTGACTATCAGCAAACTGGCAATCATGATTGCAATTCTCTCATTGCTTTTGCACATACAAGTTTGTAGGATGTTTCTTATACTTTGAGAACAGACCAGATACAGCATCACAGTTCACTCCTTCAACCCTATGTGATGCTAATCTGCAAATTGCATTTTGCCAGGCAGTGCCAACTGCAAAGGGGCAAGCACTTGCAGATGAGTTTGGGATCAAGTTTTTTGAAACTGTGAGTTGTCCATGTTCTCTTGTGCATTCAACCACACTTTCAACAAGGGGAACAATGTGTTTTTTAGTGAATTGTTTCAGCTCCCAGAGTAGCATAAAAATATGATCATAAACTTAATTAGTGTTTTGTTAATCTCAGGGCCATGGATTTGATCTTGGTGTCCTAAGTTAGAAAGTACATCGATGACTTCTGGGCAAATGCTTTGATGTCCCTATGTAAAAGTACGATGCAGTTTCTGCATGCTTGGTGTGATCCTCCCAATCTTGTTTCTTGAGTATGAGTGGGCAGTCCTTAATATGAAGGCATGGTGTGGCATGCAGAGTGCCAAAACAAACCTCAATGTTGAGAATGTCTTCTTCACAATTGCAAGGGATATCAAGAATCGTGTGGCAGAGTCTGATTCTAATCATCCTGCGGTATGTCAAGATTTAAACCAATTGTGCTGGACAAACATGCAATATAGATTACAGCACTTGAGTGTCAGGCTGTGAATAGTCTGGAGGTTGGTTCTTGAATGCCTTCCATGCTGTAAGAGAACCACACAAGGAGTAAATTATCACATGAGTTGTGTGGATAATGGAGTTGACTTCTGCTTGCTAAGAATATCTCCACCTAAAATCCCTGAAAGACAAAAGCCTGAGTACTGAAGTGATGCAAAATTGTTCAGTAGGGCAATGCTGATTGTTGACTGCGGTTTGATTCCATGGTGGATGACAGCAGCCACCCAGTATTAATCTCAATCCAGCAAGGGGTGCAACTTCAAGCACACCAAAGTCAACATGCTGCGCTTAGAGTTGAACCAAGAGGAGAACCTGCAGGTGTGTGGTCTTTAGAGCTGTGATTGACAGCAGGCAAAGTTAGTGAAGTGAGCATCAATGTAACCTTCTCATGTCAGATTGACAGCTGACATAGATAGAGCTAGCCTTTGTCAGACCAATGTAAGGTTTTTACTAGCTGGTTGACGGGATGGGAGGTAGATTATCATAAGAGAGAGACTACATTAGTATCTTATTTTTTTGGTATTGATTTTTCAAAAACCTTTTGGTTTTTCTCCCCTACCTCCAGTCCTCTTGGTGAAGAACAAGATCAGAGATCATTTTCCTTGTTATGTTGATCTTGTTTAGATGAAAGAGTGTGACTAGAAGAAAGAATTTGAGGACGCACAAAAGGTAGTGTGCATTACCAATTTGCTCAGAACTCCTTATGTAGCCACTGCTTCTTGTAGTGTCAAATTGCAAATGTTGTTTTCTGCTTCATCTCAGAGCTTTCCCCCAGAGATTTCTGGTTGTAGAAACTTAGTGAGAACTATTTGCCCAAGCTCTTTGTAAGATGAAAGATTTCTCCATCACTATGAAGGCTCCTGCTCTATTCTGTTTGTCCTGCATTACAGCATCCAAACAGGAATGAGGCAACCCTGTGATGAGCAACCTCAAGTCTGTGACGTCCTCAACATCGGTTTGTTCTTGTGACAATGTCTGTGTATTCTGCCAGTCCACTCTGCTGGTTCTCAATTTCCTGTTCTGTTGTTTTGCCATTGAACGGAATAGTTTGTCCTATGACACTCTGTTGACCATACTCATGTACTCTTGCAATTTGGTGCCATGTTGGGTGTGGATGAAGGATCTAGCTTGGGGAGCACTTCAAGTCAGGAAGCTATTGGAATGGAAATTGGAAAACTATGGTCAATGGATCAGAAGATGGGATTGCTGTAAAGTGGCAATGTAACAACTTCTTCGTCAAAATCATGCAAAGCGCTTCATTCAAGGATGAGCTTTGATACTTACCACATCCATGAGTTCAAGAAGCAACAAACTTGGGATCTGCATGTAGTTAAAATCTGGCAGGATATTTGGTTCAGGGGGCAATGGAATGAAGGGTACCTAGTACTGCATGAGGATGGCTCTTGAAGAGATGTCAATCCCAATCGTATGGGAGAAGGGCCTATTTTGATGACAACCTTTCAAGATTTGAGGTACTCATCTTGAGCCTGGTAGGCCCTAGTGAAAAATATAAAACATCACAGAAGGTTTGAAAGATAGACCCTTTTCTTGTATTTCTCACACAAGACCCTCAAATACATACATAGATCACAAGGTGTAAGAGCGGGAAGGTTCTTTTGCCACTGATAGGGATGGACCTTACTCCTGTAAGTAGGTGTGTGATCCCTGTCACTCTTAAGGAGGAAGTGTAAATATTCCTCTTCTATCTCGAGAGGAATATCCATGGACATAAAGAGCCCTCCAAATGCATTTAGAGCAACCTAGATAATGCATTGTATTTGAGGCAATATCACAATGTACCTGATCAGAGTTTATTGTGAAATGGTTGTCTCTCTTGTGTTCATAAGTACTAACTATCAGACAATATACCCTACCAGAGCAAATTTTTTAAAATCACATGCAAGTAAAGTCATCATGGCTGGCCAACCAAAAGGAGCTCAACCCATTTTCATGCCACTGTGGCACTGACTTCGTCGTTTTTTTGACATGCAGATCATTTTATTTGCTGCTGGACCTCCAGTGCTTTGCACTGTATAACTTGTCCTTGACGTACACTAAGAGCATCCCCAAGCAGTGCTCAGTATGTGAGCATGCAAAAAAAATTCTCACGTCCCAAGTTTAGCTTTTTATTTTTGTGTAACTTACCCATAAAACTGAAATTGTGACTGCCTGAAATTGTGATGGCAAATGGGCAGGGAACTGGAGCTTATACAGTCATGGTGGAAGATCCTTGAATCTTTGTGTGCTATTAGGGTAGACCAGCTCATTACCGATCGCCTGCCTATGACTGAACACTTATTTATATCTTCATCATATGTGCTAAAACGTTATGAGAGTGCTACCTCAAGCTCTAAAAGTCATCTTTGAAGTGCAAAGGAAAAGGATTAATGAAAAAATAATGAGAAGAAAAATAAGCTTTCTAACTTATAAATCGTGTTTTTTTTTCTTTTTTCTTCTCTTTGGACCCTTCTTACTTTTGAACCTCATAGCTTTTTTATTTCTTATTCATTTTTAAATGATTTAAAGTGCTATAGGAGCGTCACCTGAAGTTCTACAAATCATCTACAAATCATCCTGAAGTTTTACAAGTCATCATGGACCTCTAATAGCAACAGAGCAATATACAAATCATCGTGGACCTCCAGTAGCAGCAAAGCAATATACAAGGAATTTTTTGGGTGTTTAGGAACCTGCCTTTGTAGTGTTTGGTGGTTTGTTTTTTTAAGTTCTTTGACTCCTTTACTTTGGGGGGAAGTAACTTTCTCATTTCTAATTTGTTTTGAACAATTGTTAGTGTGTTAGATTCACCAAGAGGATAGGTTCAAGTTTTGTTTGGACAACAGAAACAATGGAGCCCTCCCCTTGGATCTGGCTTGTCCTTAACGCTTAAATGTTCAGTCACCAGCTGGTCTACCCTAGGGTACCTTTTTTGGGAGCCATTTTCTACTTGACAATGTTCTCCCAAAACAAATCACTCTCATAATCAATGGCCCAGTTTACCTAACTCATTTCATACATCTTTTGCAATTGAACAATTCAATTCTCAATGTGCAAATTGGGACATGTAGGCTTGTCATATTGCAAATTCTTCCAGTTCCAAATATCATGTCCATATCTCAGCAAAGGTCATGTAGGTAGGAAGGATAATAGGTGACTACTAGGTAAGTAAATGTTCGTAGGTGGTTAGTACATACGAAAGGATTAGTTGTAGGTGGCAACGTGTGATAATAATACAAATACATCATGTGGTTTAGGGTTTAGGGTTTAGGGTTTTATTGAATTAAGGATGTATGATTACTTATTAAGTAAAGGAAATATTTTGTAAGTAGGTAGCAAAATAGCAAAATAGGTGATTACTAGGTAAGTAGATGTATGTAGATGTGGGTTGTTAGTTGGTGGGTAGTAATATATGATAACATAATACATGTGATTTAGGGTTTAAGGTTAAAGTTTTATTAAATTGAATGTGTATGATAACTTATCCTGAAAAGGATAAAATTATAAATTGAAAAAAAAAAAAAAAAGGTGACTAGTAGGTCAGTAGATGCATGGAGATGGTTTGTATAGTTCATACATAGTTAAAGGGTTACTGGGTTGTGAGTAAGTAGGTAGGTAGTCACATGCGATATAGCCCATTAGATTTGGTTTAGGGTTAGGGTTTTATTGAATTGAGAATGTATGATAACATAACCTGCAATGGAAAAAAAAACTGTAGGTAGGCAGGTAGGTAGGTAGGTAGGATAATAGGTGACTACCTAGTAGGATAGTAGATGCATGCATTTGGTTAAGTAGAAGGCTAATGGGTTGTTGGTAGGTAGATAGGTGGGTGGGAATTTGTGATAACTCATGGTTACATGTGGTTTAGGGTTAGGGTTTTATTGAATCTGTTGGAGGAGGACGTAGCTCAGATTGCAAGAAGATACAGGAGCAGTTCGCTTCGTCAGACGTAGTACGTCATGCCCACTTTAAGCAATCTAGAATGAGGAATCCTGAGATACAGTTCACTAGTTCTACAATTGCGACGTAAGTAGCTGTAGACGTTGATGAGCAATTTCTTGAGAAAGGAGGTGTCCTGTTTGCAATGAACCTCACTGTAGCCCAGCAAATACACTATACCTGCTGCAGCTCTTGCCTCATACAAATAAGCTAGCTCCTGTTCCGCATTCAAGGAATCATCATCATCATTGCCAAGGGATCTGCTGCTGATCCCTCTTGCTCCATAACCCATCTCATCAACTTCTCTCACGTTGCTGCTGCAAGGTCCAGACCTGCTACACTCGTAGGGTTTGACAACTCTAGGGTTTCCTTCAGACTCTTCTGCAATGTGCAGAGGATCTCCAGTCTCCACTACCCCAGTAGAAGAAGGCACAGGAAACTCTTCTCCAATAATGTCAGTACTCTCACCAATTGTCTTCTGAGCTGGAGATGCAAAACTCTGTTGCCCCTTGGCACCAGGTGAAGATGGAGTAGTAATAGTAGTAGTTGTTGTTGTTGTTGTTATTGTTGTTGTTGGATCTTGCTGCTTCTGCTGCTGCCGCCTTCCAAGTCTTGGTGAATGTGACCCAATGGGTGCAGGACTGGACCACACTCCAGCTTCTGTTCTGATGAACCTTGCCAAGCTTTCCACCAGGAGATCTCCAAAATTCTCATCACAACCGTGACCCACATCATCAATATAGCCATATCGAACTGCACAGCGATACATGCGATATTGGCGAGGGCCAACCCTTCGGATCAGAATGCGATCTTCAGGAGCCACTGAACTGACAGGCAAGTTTCTTACACATACAAACACCAGGATGGAATGGATTGCTGGCAAGTTTGTAATGAAATGAGCAAAAATGGCAGGCACCCCTTGTGGTAGTTGTGTGTAGACTAGACCAATCCCTGGAACTCTTGCCATGCCGAGACTGGAGCCGAGGCCCAAGATCCAATCCATTGGAATTGTGTGCTGAACTTCGAATAAGTATTTGAGTTCTGTGCCATAGTGCCATGCATACATGACTAACAGAAAGGAGGATGCAATTGCAAGTGGAACCCAGCCTCCTTGACCCACCTTGGAAAGGACTGATGAGAAGTAAACCCCTTCTACTGTCCCCCATATGACAAAGAAGCCCAAGCATATGAGGATATGCTTCTGCCATATCATGACCATGATCAGTGTCAGCAGGCAGGTTGAGATGAAGAAAACTCCCACAACTGCAATGCCTGCATCCAATGATCAAGCAGAGAAAGTTCCCTCTGTGAGTGTCTCTCCCTGTCTGTCTCTTTCTCTGTCTCTCTCTGTGTGTCCCTTGCACAAATCATGCAGTTTTTGATCTACAGTGCTTATTATCCTATTAATTCAATCCTGAACTAGATTTGACAATCCATAATTTGCACTTCTTGTTTATGATCAAGAAGATATAGGTTTTTTCAGAGCTCAAGAAGACTGCTTGCCATAAGCATTTCCAATGTCATTTGTGCTGCGGAACCCGGCTACAATGCATATACTCAAAACCATGAGAAGCCAGTTTATCTCTGGAATATAAATCTGGCCATGGTATTTCCTGGAAGTGTGGATCACGGTGACACGAGGGAAACAACCAAGGGCCATGGCACTTCTGATCATAGAGAAGGTGGCTGAGATCATGGCTTGGCTCGCTACCACTGCTGCTGCTGTAGCCACTACAAACATTGGCCAATAGACAGCTCCTGCTTCATAATATCATGATGCATCAGAACAAAATCATCAGTGCAGCAGACAGACAAGGAGACTTGAGATCTATAAGCTTCTTCTTCTTCTTGTGCTCTCCATGGTACAGAAAAGTTTCATAGTTGGGAATTAAATCTGTAAAGATTTGTCAGAAAGGTCTCATACTTGGAATTGATCGGTAAAATGTGTATTGAGCATCTAGATCTGTGTGATTCTTCATGAGGAAAGCTGCTTGGCCCATGTATGCTGCCAACAAAGAAGGGAATACCAAAGCTGTAAAGGCAATCTGCAACACAAAGCAAGGAATCAAGCACAACCCAGTCCAGTGAAACATCTCTCCAGCAAAAGGTTTACAAGCTACTTACTGCTGGAATTTATTTATTTTTGATTGAACCTGTGGTGAGTCCTGTGAAAATTGATTTGCAAATTTTGCCCATGGCATCATGCAATATACCATTGTTGAAGCCCCTTCAGCCTCAATCTGATTTATGTAATGGTGCTGTTTAAAAGACCAGCTCTCACTTGTATCTTGTACTTAAAAACATTAGAGCTATTCCAATCACTGCCTTATCTCTACTAGCACTGTCTTTGTGCCAATACCTGTCAACCCAGATAGAAATTCAACACTCATGAATGCAATGTTTTCTTGAAAATAAAAACAAACATTATTGATCATTTTGTACTAGATTTGCAATACAGCAAATTGGGTTGTCAAGATTTGTAGTGTTGTAGTGAGATTTCCTTAATGTCTGTCTGTTTGTTTGTCTGTGCACAGAAAAAAAGGAAAAGTCAGGCCATTGTACCTGGATTGATTTCATTGTGAAGTGACCCAAATCAGCAAACATGGCTTCAGTGCCTGCAAGCCAAATCAGACAATTTTTTTATCAAGCACTCCCAACCAGTGTGACCATGGTTTTGCCTCCTGATGAGCAAAAGGCACTAGTAATTTGCCTATAATGTTTTGACTCGAACCTGAACTCTCAGCAGAACTATTTTATTTTTATTTTTTGCTAAAATGATTTGGTTTAAGAATTAATGTACCTGTGATGCACAAGACAATGCCTCCAAGAGAAATCCATGCATCTTTTTTGTTCCTCTGGAAATAGGCAACTATGTAAAGAGGATTCAAAGCCCGGAAGATTGTGGCATTGTACTTAAATATATTGTATAGACCGATTGCTGCAATTGAGAGAAACCATATCGACACCACAGGAGCAAACATAAAGCCAACCTGCAGCAACAGAGTCATATGGAAAACAACACCACATAAATGCTGGAAAGATCCCTACTTGAAGAATGTGGTCAATAGAAGGTTGAATTCATCATGTTCAGTATCTCTCATGTGCGAGGGATGAAGGGTAGCTCCCAAAAGTTGACTCTTATTATTTGTGGCTTTACCTTGCCTGTGCCAAACTTTTGCACACTGAAGATGGCCATCAATACCACGACAGTCAACAAGATTGCAACATCTGTTTGGCCACCCCCAAAACAGATCAATAACACGATTTCCATCTTTATTAGCTTCAGTTTTGCACCTGATTGACATAGCCTAGTTACAGCGCATCCAGGGGAGCAACAACTATACAACCCACCAGTTTGTTTGTTTGTTTGTTTGTTTGTTTTGCAGTCAATTTGCAGAAAGTTGAACTGCCTGGACTTGGGGTAGTGAGGTTCTAGTTTAGATTGCTTACACTGTGGAATTTGGGCTGCTTCCACAATGATTCCTTCAATTGCTGATAACACTGCACCCAACACCAATTCAAAGTACTGGTGGGTACTTCTTCACTGGAACACTGGATACTTTGATGAGCACAGGAGCGACTGCAACCCTGATCCCCTATTGTGATCGACTACATTACACAAGAATTGTAGAACTGAAATTTTGAAGTCCTGTTTTCACCTATAAAGATGTGATCTTTGAGTAACTGATGATCAGGGCATGATTTTTTGTCCACCATCTTTTGTAGACTAGACACTAAAGACTGCTACTTTTAGGCAGATGAGAACAAAGACCTAAGTCTTAGAGCATTAGGATTTTTTCTTTTCTTTTCCCCTACTTTTAATCTGTGTCAATTCTGAGCTAACAGAACAACATACCAGAGATTGCAGGAGTAAGACAACCATCACCAATAACAAGGCATGTGCCGATGAGAACAGTGAGAAGAAGCACATTTTGCCAAAAAGAGCTGTTTTCTATTTGCTCCTTGATGTAAGCAGCACGAATACCACTTCTGGTGTCTGATCCAATTGTGAATGTTGTTGGTGCTGAGTCATGGGCAGCAGGCCACTCATGTTGTTGCCTATGAGAAGGCCTCACTCTTGCATGCCGGCATATGAGTGAGTACAAGGCAAATGTACCACCTGCCACCAAAATACCCACTAAAAACATAAAAGCTTATATCATCACAGGTTGATGCCAAATGCAGCTTTTTTTTCCCTCCCCACTAAACATCACTGCTCACCATAAGCAGAAGTGATATCAGTGAGATTAGATTCCAGTTTTACAGAACAAATCTGTCACGATCATTTTCACTCTTTTGATAATCTTGTCCTCTACTAGACATCTGGGTGCAACAACCCAAACCAGCAAAATGAAAGCTTGCTTGAATTTAGGGTTGAGGGGGGGAAAAAAAGAAAAGAAAAAAGAAACACCATTGGAAAAGGCTGATCACCTTCTCCGTTGTCATTAGCTTGGAGAACAATAAAGGTGTATTTGATGAGTGGGATTAGAATCATAGTATATATGATGAGGGACAGAGCTCCCAGTACATCGTCCGTGTTGCTTATGCTTCCATGGTAGAAAGTGCTACTAAACACATAAAGAGGGGAGGTACCAAGGTCACCATAAACCACACCAATGCTTTGGAAAGCCAATTGCAATATCAACTTGTTTGACATTCCCTGTCAACAAAAATGCTCATCAGGTGTGCAACAACAAAATTAGTGAACAAAAGAGCACAAGCTCACAGAAAATTATACGGTGATCACTGTATTATGTGATTGTGGGTGGCAACTTGAACTTCAAGAATTGCAAAATTGAGAGCATTATACTGACACAGAAACTGTGATTTTTTTCTTCAGGTGCTTTGTAGTCAAAATACAGGAGGAGATCACAAAGTAGGAATTGCTACAAATCTGAACTTCAAAAATCAAAACCTCTCAAACCAGAAGGAATCCATCATCAGTTTTTGTCAGAGAAAAAATATATTCCCACCAGTAGCCCCCTCCTCCCTGATAATTAGCAATTTGTCATGTTGTCTTCAACACCCATGATCTGGAAGGTACTAGAAGTTGCCAATCCAGTGCAAATCCATGCCAGATTTGTCAAGAGACAAACAATCAGACAATCTAAGAAAAAAATCTCTGTCATGTGGTGTGATTTCATGACAGAGTAGATCATGAAGCAATCACAAAGTACTTGATTTTACTGACAGAGTTGAGATCAGGGAGTGTTGGGTGACTTGCATTATAATAGAAAAATTGATTACCTGGTGTTCATGTTGAGCTATGTTTGGGATACACATGGCTTCAACATCCAAAGAGTCAGCTCGTTTCATCTTGTGAGACACTAGTGAAGAAGGAGAAGAAGGTGGTCCTTCAATATCTGATCCCATGATAGAATTCTGTGAGTTTAAACCCTGGACTTGTTTCTCCTCCTCAAAACTCTCATGCACCCTGCCAGCAGCTTCATTCTCCACATCAATTTCCATCTTGTTTGCTGTTGCTTCTGTTTGCAGAACCTGTGCTGCTGGTCTACCCATTTTTCCTTCCAAATTGGAACCAGAATTCATGACTGCCAATTCAATTGTTTTTTTTCTCTTGAGCTAGATGATCAATAGAACTCAAAGTTCAAGCACAATTGAGAAAATTGAGCAGCAAAGCTGGAGCTGTCTTAAATGCATGCTGAAAGAAGCAGATTCATGCAATGTCCGCAAGTCAACATCTCATGTATGAATCTTCTATACAATAGTTTTTTGATGTTTGTCTGTCTGTCTGTGCCATTCATGCCTACCTCTTCCGAGCCTAACTACCTCACTCCCTTCACCAACCCACCTACATGGATATGCGAAGGCAATATATTTTTAAAAAAACTTATGCACATGTATATTGGACACACAAAGCTTGACAGTTGATCAGAGACAAGATGTGCAGAATGGCTGCTTCTTCTTCCTCTGATGGGTGTGGTGAGACTTCCTGAAATTTGAACCAGGAAAACAAGAGATGGTCATTTGCAATCTGGATGGTTGACAGCCACCCAATGATATGATCTTTATGTTTGAACAGTGTTGAGGAATGAATGGTATGCAGATTTGGGTGGAGCTTGGATGTGCAGATGCAATTTGGAATCAACAAGAAGAAGAAGAAGAAGAAGAAGCTTTACAGTCTTAATAGGAAACTCTTGCAGAGCGAGATTCCATGGGGGTGGGGGGGGGATGTCCATTGACAAGCTTTTGTAGAAATGAAATTACTACTTACAAGCTCTTTGGTATCTCAGTGTGCTGCTGCTCTATGGTATCTTTTACTGCCGGAAAACAAAACCAAACACAGAAAGCCCAACTTCCAAAATCCTGCACAGGTTGAATCAATCCACAAAGAGACAGACAGACAGACAGACAGACAGAGATTTCCACAAAAATTTTAAGGTTTTATTGTTGTCACAATTAAGTGTTGAGCTCCTAGGAGTGTCCTCACAGAGAATCAATGAATGAATCTGGTTTGCTTTTGATAAATTTTCCAAGGAACCCAAGTTCAACATCACAATACATGCCCGCTCGCAGCAGTCACAGGAATCACATTTGAAGCCTAGTAAGTAACACACACGGCCATCACACAACATGATCCATCATCACATGTGAAGAAACAGAAAAGCAGACTGGAGGTTTCAACCACCAACACCAGCACCAGCACCATCATCACAAATCCATGGGAAAATTTTATTGAAATATAAATAAATAAATAAAAATTACCATTTCAAGCACTACTACCACCATCTCAAATCCATGGAAAAACAAAGAAAAAGCTGACAACAAATTTAGCACCCAATTGGGATTCAAAATCTCTCAAGTCTCTTAGAAGTTCGAATAGATTTAACTTATTATAGCTTGACAGCCAAAAACACTACCCACCCATTTCGAATTCCACTTCCCAAAAAATTTTAATAATTTTTTTTTAAAAATCAATCAATCAATCAAGATCGTTCTAGGGCGTTATGGAATGGGTATCGATTATTTACCGGCCATGGTGGAGTTCAGAAGGTTTTTGGCCTTCTTTCTTCAGTGAAATGGCAAACAGATGGTAGACCAACAGAGTGTGTGTGTGTTTTTTTCTTCTTTTTCTTTCCTTTTAGAGACACAATGAGATCAATGCTTTTGATGTTTTTAAGTAATTATGAAATTCAATTTGAAGAAGTACGAGTTGTTTTGAATCGTAGAACCAAAATCCTTCAATAGTGAAGTAGCACACAATGGAAGAAAATTTTCATGGAGTTGAAGAAGTATGAGTTGTTTTGAATCGAAGAACCAAAATCCTTCAATAGTGAAGTAGCACACAATTGAAGAAAGTTTTCATGGAGTTGAAGAAGTATGAGTTGTTTTGAATCGAAGAACCAAAATCCTTCAATTGTGAAGTAGCACACAAATGAAGAAAATTTTCATGGAGTTGAAGAAGTACGAGTTGTTTTGAATCGACGAACCAAAATCCTTCAATTGTGAAGTAGCACACAATGGAAGAAAATTTTCATGGAGTTGAAGAAGTATGAGTTGTTTTGAATCGACGAACCAAAATCCTTCAATTGTGAAGTAGCACACAAAGGAAGAAAATTTTCATGGAGTTGAAGAAGTATGAGTTGTTTTGAATTGAAGAACCAAAATCCTTCAATTGTGAAGTAGCACAAAGGAAGCAAAAATTCATGGAGTTGAAGAAGTATGAGTTGTTTTGACTTGAAAAACCAAAATCTTTCAATTGTCAAGTAGCACAAAGGAAGAAAATTTTCATCAAGCTGAAAAAGTTGTTTTGAATTGAAGAACCAAAACCCCTCAAGTGTGAAGTAGCACAAAGCAAGATCAATTCTATCAAGTTGAAGAGGTATGAGTTGTTTTGAATCGAAAAACCAAAATCTCTCAATTGTTAAGTAGCACAAAGGAAAAACAATTCAATGTTGTTCAACCCAATTCAATTCAATCGGACAAAAGAACATATCTTTGACAATTGTGTGTTTTATTTCACAATTATAGTTTCAAAATAGTCTTGTGGTCTATTTAAGGATTTGCATTTTCAATCACACAAAACATGAAATTCATTCAATCAATTTGTTGTGATTTTTATTTGTTGGGTTTCTCCATAACAACAAGGTTTGCAATTCATTTTGTTCCATTTATCATCAATCCACCAACATCTGGAAAGGTATTCCCTTTTTCCATTTTAAAAACTATCCCACCAACATCTTACAATTTGTGAAGATAACAATCATTTTTCAAATTTCGATCATTCCACTAATGTTTAGCACTTCGTAAGGACATCTCCTTTCTTTCATCTTTCAACCATTCCATCAACTTCTAGCAATTTGTGAAAATAATAAATATTTCTTCTAATTTCAATCATTCCACCAAGTTCTCCCAATTTGTGAGGATGACAATTTTTTTTTTCATTTTGAATTATTTCACCAACATTTAGCAATTTGTGACCACAACAACATCATGGGTTGAGTTTATTATCATGAGGAATCATATTACATGTTTTGTTCCCATTGAACAAAATTTGGACTAAGTGTGGGGACTAAGGAAATATTCATGTTAGATAAAATCATATGATGTTTTTGAAACAACCTTGTGATGAAATGCTTTTCAAATCTTTTGAATTATATGAAAGTCATAAACAATTGCAATTGAAAGAAAAAATTTGGCCTTCACCCTTCAAATTCAAATTCACATAATTAAAATCTTCATATATCATTTAGATGAATTAAAGGGCTCAAAAGTGAGATTTTACTAGATTATTCACTTTCTATTACATTGGATTTAATATGTAAAATGAAGATTTTGGTTGTGAAATAAGTTTATTCATGAACTTTTTTCATAAATGATACTTTTTTCATTAAACATGAATTGCCTATTGTTGTTACCTTAACTTGAATGTGCAATGGGCAAGAAGACTTTCTTCTTGAAATGAATTAACATGATCATAATTTTAAACATCAATAATATGGAGCAGAGTTTTTCTTTCAATTTTGTGAGGCTGGTGGACTCATCATCATCCACCACAAGAGGAATGAGCCAAGCAAAATTTGGCTGGAAGTCAAGAGACTGGAAAGTAGGAAAAATCTTAGAGTCCTGCTTTGTTTTTAGTTACCTCTAGGAATATGCATAGAACTTAAAAGGTATTGCAACATTGGCTTCACCTCCAACCTAACATTTGATAAAATAACATACTTTTGAAAAAAAGAAAACCTAAAAGGATTTACAAGTCAAAAACTTCAAACACCAAAGTCGAAAACTTCAAACCCAAAATCAAAAACTTCAAACCCTGAAGTTATTTTGCATGAAACAGCAATCTGAACATCAAAACAGTTAAAAAGTCCATAGAGGGTTTGTACACAGAGAAAACTGAAGAATCACAGGGTGAGATAATTATGACACATAGTCCAGACATGCAAAGGTAGAGTGCACCATTAAACCTCTACCAAAATTATTTGACTTCTGAAGGACTGGAGAGCTGTTAACAGGTATACAGGAAACCACAATACAATGGGTTACGGTTTTATAAGCTCACAATGTTTTTGAGCTGATTCTGTATCTCTCTTGTTGCCCCAGGAAACCAAATTTGCTGTGAGCCCACATCACCAAGTTTGGCTTGTATCTGATATAAGAGCCAGTTCCACTTGTGAGACATCATCATCAATTAGCTAAGTAGTTGTGCTGCCTACCTCTCTCATCTTTCACTTTGCAGGACTTGGTGCTGCTTGTAAGATAACAAAAGTCGGTCATCCAGCACACAAAAGACACTAGTACGCAACTGGAAAACTCAGTTCAACTAGCAAAACCTCGGAGCATGAGTGGATTGGCTGGTGGGTCTGATGGGTGATCCTGAAGGTCCATGTTAGTTTTCTCCAAAATTCCTAGGGGAAACACATCTCTGGACAAGGTCTGTTCTTCTGCCTGCAGTTTTGAGCTCACAGCCTGTTGCAGGTGCCGTTCTGTCATCATTGTCATCTCCACAACATTCTGACTTGTCTCATCACTCAGCATTTCATATTCTGCGCGGAAGCATATGAGACAAGATCGTATCAGCAGAGCAGTCAAATCTTTCAGGTGTCTGACACTGATGAAAAGAAATTCACAGAACCCTCCTTCAAACTCAATGTGTAGTCAAATGACCACACACAAGAGAGTTATCCACATAGAGGAGTTGTAATCTCTAAAGGACACATTGTAGATTCAATCCTTGTTTATTTTGAGCTACACTGGGGTGGTTACTGCTTGGCACTGTTCATGACCTGACAGTCAAGCAAATTTCTTGTTTTGCTCTTTTTGATCAACAGAAGAAATCAACAAAACAAATAGCCCGCAAATTAATGCAAAGGATTCAATGAACATATGGAACACAGGAAAAACCTAAAATGACTCTATTAAGGAGTCTGTCAAAATGTTGAGATGAAGCCTATGACAAGCAACTATGCAGTCATTGCAATGTGGTTTGCTTTCAACTCTGAGAAGGTCCACTGACAAAGAGCAAACATAGAAGGCTTTGCAACCTTGGGTTTTCACACTTTTTTCTGAAACTGAAACAACTCATTTGATTAGTCTCTGCAGATCCAGTGCCCAAGAACAAAATAAGACGGCAGTGCATATTATCCAGCAAACTCACCAAGGAACTGTGCAGAAGAGCAAATGTAGAGAATGAGAATGCACGTCAGTAGAACTACTGGAACCAAATGCACAGCTGTCTCCGCATTGGACATCCACCAGACCATCTTGTCCCCCTTCTCATCTACAAAACAGCTATCCTTCTGGATAATGGTTGCCATCGGCACTGTCTTATTTTTGCTTGGAGGCCTTGGAGGCTTCAAGGCAGAAGGCACTACACCAGAAGACCTCTGCATGATACCTGCTCCGATTCCTAAAGCAAATTCTCCAAAATTGTAGGCACTGCAATTTTTTAGGGTATTCTGCCCAATTCAGGTTTCAACTTGTTCAGTCTGCATAATCTCTTGTGTGCCACCACCACTCAATACTTCCACAAATCTCCTCAAATCCAGAACTGTGGTATGTGCATAAACCATCCAATTAGACATGACTGCAAAGAATGCAGATCATGCATTTTGGTTTCTAGCTTTCCTTGACAGATCAGAATCTGCAGATCACATCATGGGATATTGTCAGGAACATTCACAACCTTACTATACTCCTAACACAGTGCTATGTCTTTTGTACATTAGTGTGTGCAATAGTAGGAATCTGTCAAACGGATCTCATCACATAGATCTCTCTGGACAAGCCCCTGGACAAATCAATCAATCAATCACATATGTTGTCTTTGTCAAGCTGTCCTGGTTTCTAATGCCAGACAGAAACCAGTCTTAGAACTAGGTGATGAATACCTACCTCCAGTCAGTGCAGGTTTCTGGTAGTCAGTCACGGTTGTTCCACCAGCAGCGAGCGCTGGAGACTATCTGCCTCTCACATCAGGACGAATGTGGAGTTATCACTGGAAGAAGGAATAAGGAAGAAGATGCAGCAGGAAAGCAAACACGCTTCCTTGCTAACATAAATCGCTTGCTTGCTTCTTTTGTTTGTTGAAGCCTCCGATGCAATTGCAGATCCTGGAAGGCCTTCTTCCAGTTCTGTTTCCTTTCCCACACACACAATGTAAAAGTCAGAAACCTCCGATCTTCTCCGCCAACCACACACACACACAGAGTCGCTCGCTCTCGCTCGCTGTGTGCGTGTGCGTGTATCTCTGTCTCACTCTCACTCTCTGGCTGCCTCTCTCTGTGTTTCTCTCTGTCTGTCTGTCTGTCTCCGTCTCTCTGTGTGTCACAAGGAAAAGAAAAGAGAGAGAGAGGAGGCAAATAGAACAGCAATCTGGAGCCACAATCGAGCAAGATCAAAAAAGAAGTTGGAAACCTATAAGACCACAGCCGGAGCTAAAATTGCATTCCGAATCGAAATCAATTCGTATTGTGTGTATGTGTGTGTGTCTCTGTCTCTCTCTCTGTCTCTCTGGAGGTCACGAAACAGCACACAAAACTCCAATGAAAGACAAAACACAAAACACGATCACAACCAAAACAGAAAAAAGAACATGATCAATATTATCGAAATCAATTTGAAGTGTCTCTGTCTCTCACTCTCTTGAAGATCACGAAACACACAGCAAGCTGGCTCGCTCTGCCAGACAAAACAAAAACACGATGAAAAAAGAAAGAAACGCACAAAAGTTGGAAGTGCGATCAAAAACTAAGCAGAGGATGGATCTTTCTTTCTTTCTTTCTTTCTTTCTCTCCGTCTGTTTGTTTCCCCTGCTGGTTTTGATTTTAGTTTTGTTTCCTTTCATCGCCGCTCCTCCGGAAGCAAAAAGACATGATAGCAAGCATCAGAAGCAAAATGGCAGCACAAGAAGAAGAGCTGGCAGGACTTTGCATGGCATTCCAAGTGTAGTCGAAGCAGCAGCAGCAGCAGGAGCAGCAAAGAGAAGAAGAACACGAGAGAGAGAGAGAGAGAGAAGAGGCAGCAAAGTGGGCATAAAACTAGGTACCAAACACGAGATGACTTTTTTAAAGCACTGACGACTTCGGCTGCCACACTGTAACTTACAAAAGGTAAACTCCCTTCTGTAAAGAGCACCTTCACTGGTGCTCAGTAGGTAACTCTGCAAACGAAAATTGGATGAAAAAAAGTCAAAACATGTCGGTTTGGCTCAACAAAATGGTTTTGGCCTAACATTTTTGCAACGAAAATTGGATGAAAAAAAGTCAAAACATGTCGGTTTGGCTCAACAAAATGGTTTTGGCCTAACATTTTTGCATCGTTTGCTTGCTGAGAGCCTACTTCCCTGAAAGGGCACAGCTAATGTACCCAGAGGAGAATTGAGAGTTAGTTTACATGCTAGCAGAGTCGAGTCGTTTGTTTGCCCAAGAAGCTGATTCAAATTCCAAACAAAGGGAAATTAATTGTTCAAAAAATTGTAACTCCAAGTCACCTCCAATAAATAGGAGGTGACAATCGAGATTTTTTAAAATTTTTTTTTTTTAAATCGAAAAAAATTGGTTTTCAATTTTTTTTTGTAAGGAATTTAATCGGTGTGGAAATTGCCAAGGTCCTATGGTTGGTATATAGGAATTTTTGGATGAAATCATAAGTCGAATATAATGTAAACTTACCCTTTTCGTGGTGCCAATCAAACATCATGTGTCAAATACCTAATATAACCACCAATCACATTATTAGGTTCAGAATTGGACACCTTTTTTTAATTTAAAAAATTTGGTCAATAACGATGATTGGCTCATGTGATGAGATTTAAATAATCTTTCGTTTTATATAATTCATTTTTTCATGTTTATTAGTGTAGCCTATGCCATTGACCCAAGTGTGAACTGGTTACCCAACTAAATTTTCCTTCCAAAATCACTTTTTTTGTAATTTAATTGAATTTCCAATGGTAAAACACACTCATAATTCAACATCTCTCGGCCTTTAGGTCTAAAAATTTCCAAATCATCTTCATTAAATCCTATTCACACTAAGGACTTTCCAATAATACCAAGATGTGCACCAAAATTCCCTTATTATTATTATTATTATTTTATTTAAATTAATTTTTGCAATGACTTGGAGATCCAACTAGCTAAGATAATTTGTTATGGGTAAGCTTTTGGCAATTTTTAAAAGGGGGAATGGAATTTAATTATGTGCTTCTTCTTTTTTTCCAAGGTGGCTAATTCAAGCTATTGAGGTTTTAATTTCAATAGGTTTTTGGCTATTGTAAAATCATAATAAAAGAATTTTATGTTATCTACATCTAAACATTAGAAACTCTAGTTCCAAAAGATCATTTTAAAATGAACATCTATATCAAGATTCGACCTTGGACAAGCAACACACCTGATGCAATCAAAAAAATATAACTACATAATTTTCATGAATCATAACCCTAAAATCACAAACATACAAGAACAATCATTTGTGAGGGGATTGAGCTCTTAAACCTACCCATTATAGTATGAGTGTATTGCAAAACAAAGGTTTAATTGAAAACAACATATATAAATCACATTACAATTAAAAATGCCATCTTGCAAAGGACACCCCAAGGCTTACAAACTATTAAAAAGGAAAACGTAAGTTATAAATGGTATCATTAAGATTCATTTACACAAAAAAACAACAAACATTAGCTGCCAAAACCCAAGCAAAAGATATTCAATCTTTTGCATTAAAAATTTACATAATTAAGAGCCTTAGACAATCAAACTCCCACACCATACCAAGGATGCTCTTCTTCTCATTAATATGCATTTGCATATGAAAAATTGTGAGAGTGAAAACCTTTTGGGAAAACATTTTGATCATTAAATTCAAGTTGTTAGTGAATTAATTGCACAACTTGGATTTGCAAAACGCCAAAGAATTGAAACAACACTTGTCTTCCACATTCCCAAGGAATTGCACCATGGCAATCTTTACCAATTTGCACTAGTTTAAAATCCCCCCTTTGCAACTATGTGTTTCAACTTGTTTTCAACTATAAACATACTTGAGAGCAACAATTACAATTTCAAAAGATTTTTTGCAACTACACAACAAAAAAGTTGACAAGCACAACTCAAAAGTGAAATTATAGTTGAAAGCAACATTAACATGTCGATGCCATAGTAATAGCTATAGTTGATCACTTTAGTTGTAAAGGACATTTACCATTGTAGTCCAAAATTCTTTTCAATTGTAACACCATGGTGGGTGAAATTCATTTGTTAATAGAACATGACATCATTAGCCATTGATCAAATGGTAATTTCAACTATGTTGCAACTAGGTTGGGTAGAGAATTCATTTAGTAGTTTGGTGACACATGGCCTAAGCCAAAGGTAGGTAATTAGGCCTAGGTAGGTAGGTAGCTTAGCTTAGGTAAATAGGTAAGTAGGAAGGAAGGCCTACTTAAGCGGACTAAGTAGACAAGTAATTACGTGTATATAAATAAATAGGTAGGTAGGAAGGCTTAGGCTAAATAGGTAGGTTTAAGATAAATTGTTTTTCGCCATGTGGCCTTTAAGGTCAAACCTTTGTAATTGGCTCGTTTTAAGGGTCATTTCTTTTTTGAAAATGTCTTGTGCACTTAACTTACTTATATAATTTACAAGTTTGGAAGCTATGATAAATAATATGGGATAAAAATTGTAGTTGTACCCTACTTATAATTAAGATGCAACTAATAATTAATAGATGATATTATTAATAATATTATTATTATAAATATGAATAGTTAATAACATTGATTAATATTTTTTTATTATAAATTAAGGGTGAATGCATGTTACGGTGTACACAAATAAATATCACAATTTGATAGTTGTTAGTACTTATCCAAATTTCATGCATCATGGTGGAAATTTGAAAAATAATATTCAAAAAAAATTTGTAACATATGATGGTTTATGTCCCAATCTAGCATCATATTGTGAAGTCAATGCACATATGAATGATATAATAATCCAACAAAATATTATTTTGATTTGTAAAACCTTGTCACATGTCTGCAATTCCACAAAAGGACTAAGAACTACTACATTTAATGATATTTTTTCCATGAAATTTTACACGTACATAAAAAAAAAACCATAAAGAACAATCTTTCCCATCAAAGTTTTAAATTTTTTAAAGGTCATGGAATTTAAATTGTATGATTTGAAAATGTTCATCAATACATTATGGTATGATAATGTTCATGAGTATGATTTTTTTTGGTTGAAAAATGTTTTTCCCTTGAAGAAATACTTGGGCTAAGTTTTTTTTAATCAATTGACAAAAAAATAAAAATAAAATAGAATAAAAAAATTAATGAAAATTTGCTATCAAATGAGGATTTTTTTAAATAATTATTAAATTGTTGGTGTACATTTACACAAATGTGTAATTGTTCTCAATTTCATATTCATGATTCTTGTGACTTTTTAAATTTGAGGCCCAAGTCATTTATATGTGATCTTTAAAATAATTCAAAGTGGATGAAATCTTACTTGTTCCTACTTTTGATACTATATGTAGTTCCACATTTCCCTCAAATTGTGTACCTCATAATGTGCATTCACCCTTAATAACTATGTAATAATAAGATGATTATGATTATGATTACTATTTCCTATTAGATAGTATTACTTACAATAGTTAGTCTAGTGTAATTAATAGGTATTAATAGCAAATAGGCAATAATTATAATAATTATGATAATAACTATATTATTATTATGTAATTAGAGAGCTAGGTTAGCTTCATTCTTGCAATTATAATTAATAATTAGTAATATTACAATATTATCCTAGCTTTAGGTTAATAATTAGTTGGCCGACCATAGTTTTACTTAGCTAAGGTAATTAACTAGGTTAAGCCACAAGGTATCTAGGCTAGTTAAGCCTAAGGTTAGCACATGTGGCATTTAGGCCTATACCACCTAGGCCATGTGGCACTAAAGCCTAAACCTATAACATGCCACATAGCACATAAATTAATGTTCAACATAACCCATGTGTGGTACTTAAATTATGCCAAGACCTAGGCCATATTGTAGCTAGGCTAGGCATAGACCTATAGCACATCGCACCTAGGCCATGTGGCACCTAGGTTAAGCCTAGACCTAGGCTACATGATAGACCATGTACCTAACCTAGGTTATAATATTATTATATATCTTTTAAATTAATTTGTTACATTAACATATATTGTGTATATCTAGTAAAAGCATAAATAACATCTACGACAATATAAACTAACTTAATTATACTAGTTATACTAATTTAAATATGTATGAGCTTAAGTATGTACTAGTTTAAACCAATCTTCTTATCACAAATGTCCATTTTATACACCATCAATTGCATTATTGGTAAAGCTGATACAAAGTTGTAATAAGTTGGAAATACAATCACAACAAAGTTGGGCCAAAGTTGCATTGTCTTTCATCCATCTAGCATGGTATTTTATTATCCATTTGCATGTTACTAGGATTACCAAAAAAATTCAACTTGAAACTTGTGATGTTGCCATGCCACCCGAGGGGCCATGACTCTTGATGATGTCATCTTTTAATCAATGTTTCAACTTTTTCTCTAGTAGAGAATTGTTGATGCTAAAAATTTCCCTTCAGTTGAAACTCATTTTCAATTGTCCACCATATGAGTACATGGATCCACTTACTTGGTAATCATAATTAATTTATTTAAATGTTCAAAAACATTAATATAAAAACGTTATTGCAACTAGATTTTAATCACAAGTGACATTTCGAACTAAAAATCAGCTTAGCAACAAACAACAAGTTGCCAATGACACTAGTTGCAAACGATGGATGAGTAATTTTTTTGTAAAATACAAGCATGATGATTTTATACATGTATACATGGATGAGTTCATGCGACTACACTTACAACTACACTTGCATTTACAATGCACACCAATAGTTTGTTCACATGTGGTAGCCTAAAAATGTGACATGTTGCATCATTTGAACTTTTCAAAATATTTTGCCAAAAAAATATTTCTTTTTTTCTTCAACCATTCAATTAAAGTAACTAGATTGTGCCATGTGGTGGCCTAAGATTATGCCACATGGCAACTTAAGATTGCCCTATAATCATCTAGGGTTAGCTTAAGGTTGGACCACTTATGGTAGGCCATGTGGCACCTAGGTGATATACCTCAATGAAAGGAAAATTGATATGTGCCACTAGTTTTGCACCACATAAGCATGAACAAGCAATTGACTTTGGTTGTCGATAGTGTTCATATAATCACAAGTTAAAAATAGATATCAGGTTATTACCAAAATAGCTATGGTGGCATTTAACACAATTTTTGTGCACCTGTTGAATCGTAACTCAATGCATTAGATCTATCCAATGCATTTTAAGGTTGTCCTACACATTCAAAGAAATCAAAGAACTATTTGTGAGTTTCATATGCCAACATTGGCTTGCCATGCTTCAAGGTGTGGAACAAGGTGGCAAACAAGTTTCCTACATTTTCCACCCACCACCCCATTAGCAACTAGCTACAACATTAACTCCTTACCCTTGGAGGCATAAGTAGCCTCATTTATGGCATGCCTATAGTCCTTATTAGTTTACTAGTCCCCTTTCAAAACTCCAACTTTTCTACGATTTGCATGCTTATGAAGTGAATCCCATTTAGGTGCCAATAATTTGTTTTATACTCCACTTCCATGCAAATTTTGCACTTGACAATATGCACACATCCATAAAATCTAATTTGCAATTCAACCCAATGTAATTTTGCCACCCATGAAACCTAGAATTTCTAAGTACATTCATATGAGAGTCATTTCTTCTTGGCTTTTAGTGTGGACACATGATCACCATGTGTAGGAAGAAGAGTCGCAAACTTTGGAAATTTGTTGACAACAAAATCTACAAGTGAACCCAATGGGGAAAACTTTGAGTATTTACCTTCAAAATTGTTAAGATAAATGATTAGCACAACATTGTCAACAAGCAATGCACACAAAGGCCTTGGCATGTTACACAAGGTGGACGTGGTTGCACTACTTGCATTAAATTTGCGTCACATATCACACAAGCAAGCTATAATAACTAGGGTTATGGGAAGAATAAACTTACTATGGGGTTTGATAGTTGTTGAAGAAGAGGCATCTTCTTGATCTTGAATCTTGATTCACAAAACTTGCAAAAGCTTCAAACCCCAATGTAAACCTTGATAACATCCCTCACGGATCATAATTCACAATATGTAAAATTTCATGAACTTACAATGTTGTCAACAAACTTCAAAAGACTAAACTACAAATCATTGATTTAGAAAGAACAATCTAAAACTTACTAACTTAAACAATACCATATGCAAAGGGCCAAGAATTAAAAGTACCTAATTGACCTACAGAATAATTTTAAGCATTCACTTCTTAAGTTGTAAGTTGTGTCTAGTAACAAACTTTGAGTTACAAGTTCAAAGATTGCAACACACATTAATGACTGTCAATTGAATCCAAACTTCAATGAGCTCTAAGTCCAAGGTGAGTATAGTAGCACCAAGTTGCAATGTGCACAATCTTCTTGAATTTCAAACCATTCATTAATGAACTTCCATTCAATGTATATTACTTGTTTAACATTTAACATTTCCATTGCACAATCATTAGACAATTTTTTTTTTGAGTTAAATGTTTCAACTCAAGTCTCAAAAACTTGTTAACAAATTCAATGTTCATAAATTCACAAACTCACATTGCATTGTGCATATTCGAGCCTCAAGGTTCAAATGGGGTTTGAATTATGGTGATTTTGTTTTCTATACAAGTAGGAAAAGGAGTGGCAAAAGGAACCCTAAACAAGTTGGATTGTAGTCAACAACTCAAATTGAAAGAGAAAAAACGATGAATATCTATGGGTGTAAAAGGGATAGGATGGTTACATGGTTGAATACAAAAGTAATGTTTGGCAAATCAAGGGTTTGAGGTATTGCTCTAAAAACAATAAAATGCATTGGGAGATATCACAACCAATGATGGCATCCATTGCCATGATAAGCTTTAAGTAATTTTTATTTCTATTTTTTTACTTACAAGTGTACAAATGATTAGCCCTAAAATTAAGGCAAAATTTTAAGGAAATTTGGCTGTTTTTGACCTCCAAAAAAACATTGACCAATAGTGTAGCAAGATGTGTTGTGGTGTGAGAAATCTCAATGTGAAAAAGAAAAAAATTACCTTCTTTTATAAGTAGATAGGTGGGGAAATATAAATGTTATATTAACTTATTATATAATCTATTTTCTTGTTGTGTGGTGGAAATCATGTAAATTAATTATTTCTTTTATTTGTGTTATGATAAACAAGTGGTTGTGTACTCATGAATTTAGCTATGACATTTTAAGTTATTAATTTTTAAACATGTGAGTGGACTAGCTACCCTAGTACTATTTTAACCTAGGACTACCTAGATTCATCCTAGTTAAATTTTAACATGTATTTGTTGTTTGGAGACAGCAAATAGTCCTATTTTATCACGTGTTTGATGTCTTGTTTGTATTTTTTTTGTTTCAGTTTTTTGTTTGAACTTGGGTAGTGTGAAACAAAAGCCTAGCAACTCCAATGTTCAAAAAATTTCTATATATTCATGTTATGTGCAACGGAACATGTAAAAGGCTAAGAATGTGCGAGAGGATGAGAATTTGCTATATATTCATGTTAAATGCAATGAACATGTAAAAGGCTAGCAATGTGTGAAAGGATGGGAACAATAAGGTTGCTTTGAAAATTGTCACAAAAAAAAATCTCTTCAAAATTTCTTTAATTGTGTAGATGCCCATTGAATGTGCATTTTGACCATTTGTTTCTCCTTCATCCCAAAGTCCAAATGAAGCAATTTTTTCTCACCAACCGCATATGGACACTTTTTATCTACCCAATAATTTTTACCATCTTTCTAATTGAAATTGAAATTCTTCACTAAAATGGATTTGAAGGCATGAAATCAAAGGTGGGTCATTGATCAATAATGTGATCACATGAGGCATTGTTTATCATGAACATCAACCCAAATACCAAGCAAAAGTTCTTAATTCATTTGCACATGTATTTGTTTGGTTTTAATCCAATTTTTTTTTTGTTTGACAAATTTTGTCCTTCTTTGGAAAAAATTTGGGGAACTATTTTTGAAAGATGTACATTGTAAATAATTTTTTTTGGTTTATTTTTGGGAAAATTTGCAAAATTTTCAATATCACAAAATTTTAAAGCACTCTTTGTTTTTTTACACATTCCATGGAGTTAGAGTAATTGTATAACATATTTTTTAAATGAAAAAGTCCACAAACAATGTGCAATAACCCTATTTATGACTTATTGAGCATGCCATATTTATTTATGGCATTCAATAAATAAACTTTGGCATGTTATATATCTTGCGTATGTTAAAAATATTTGTAAAAAGAAGAGGACTCAAGGTGAAGAACAAAAAATTTCCTTTTAAGCGGGTGACTTCAAAGTGAAATTCACATCTAACAACAAAAAATAATACATTGGTAATAAACATGGCTTGAAATTCCTTTTTCCCCTAGGTTGTGATAAAATGAGGTTCAACATGAGTTTTGATTTGGCTTTCATTTTTGGTTGTCATTGTTGTGAATGTTTTGCAATAAATGTTCCTTCACCAAAAAAATATAAAAAAATCTGTTGTTCTTCACCTTCCAAAATTAGAGAAAATTGCTTCCTCTTTGCCTTGAGTCCACTTTCTTTTGCTCTTTGTTCTTCTATGTATTAATTGAATTTGTTTTCAAAATCCTCTTGTGGGTGGCGGGTCCGATTTCAATTCCTTCACTCATTTTGTTTCACACATAATTTGTTTATTTGCATGTGGCAAAGACTTCACTCCCTTTTGTAAAATGCTGTAGAATATACAGAAAAATATTCAGATCCCTCCTCCTCCTTCTTCCTTGTGTTATGGTGGTCTCATCAACAGCACAAATTCATGTACAGTTTTGCACCACTTTCAATGATGGGTGGGCTGATGGAGCAATAAGTTTTGAGTCGGCATCTCATGGGCTGACAAAAATCCTTTGATTGAGCCATGGTCACATGTGATTCAGGAAGCAATGAAAATCCCTTTCTATGATGAGTTACACTGGATTGTTTTTTGTCCACAAGTCAAGTTGCGAGATTTCAGCAAAGAAAAACAATTACTGTTCTTGACGGTAGAGTTATCCATGAAGTTACCCTGTCTTCACCCTCTCTTTGGGCCTGCTTTCACCTCCTGTCCCCTATTTCAGTGGTGTCTCCTATTTCAGTGGTGTCTGCAAAGTAAGGAATCTTTGATTAAATCTCAGTATGAAATGCTGAAACTCAGCAGTTAATGCACAAGGTTCGAGAGCAATTATAATAGTTGTTCAGGTAGGAGCAGTGGAAATATATGTAGTGTGGCAGCAGTGGAGGCGTTCATGAAAATGGAGAGAGGGTCGGATGAAACTCAAATTACCCACCAAAATTGGTGGCAAAACTAGTTTGGGTCTCAGTTATTTCATTTTGTATAAGTTTCATTCCCAGTTACGTATGTGATGCTTTACTATATTGAAACTGGCTGTTCTCGCCCCCTAATCGCATGACTTTACATATAAGTCCATTGTAAGCAAAAAAAATTCAACCTCACAAAATTGGAAAAACAAAATCCTGAGTTGAGAATGCACACAGTGAGCAAGCATCAGGTAAAAAAGCACGTGTATGTGAAGAGGTCATGTGAATGTCTTTGGAGTACATCTTTTGCGAATGAGTATTGGTGAGTGGTGAGCAAGCGTCAGGTAGAAAAGCAAAAGTATGTGAGGAGGTCTTGTGAATGTCTTTGGAGTACATCTTTTGTGAATGAGTATGGACGAGTGTTGTGCAATTCTTTGATTTTGATAGTAACCTCCCATGTTTCAGATTTTCTGGATCTTAAAAATGAAAGAAACTCCAATTCTGTTCTTTTTATAAAAAAAAACTCAAAATCACCAAAACACTTGTTCCATTTTTTTTGGGAAGAATTTCAGGACTAAATAGAACCTCTGCTTTTGGGTTTGTGAAAAATTTCAACATTCTCCTCCTCCGGGCTGTTACAAATATTTACCACATCCAACATAGAGTGATATATTTCCCCATCCTTACAAATATGTAAAAATGAAAAATTATATATATATATATATATATATAGATAACATCATATTCGCGAACAGATTTTCAAAAAAATTTCCACCATTTTTTCAATTAAATTCAAAATTAATGTCATTCAATACTTTCATTCAAATGGAATTTAATTGTCAAAAATTTTTTTAAAAAAAAAATTAAAAAAAAAAAAAAAACATCAATCGATCATCAGTGGTAGTGCACAGCAACAACATCAAATAATTAAACATGAAAAATTGGACAATATAAAACAAGAGACTTTTTAAATGCCACCACATAGCCAATCATTATGGCTGGCCAATCAAATGCAGCCTTTTTTTTCTTTCTCTGGCCCAAAGGGTTTGGAGATCATTGTATCATGTGCATATTTATAAGTATTGCACGGGTATTTGAATTTGTGAGGAATTGCCACTTCAGGTTCTTTGATTTGTTGTGAATTGCTCTTATGAATTTTAAGAACCGCCCTGATAACTGTTTTCCTGTTTCTAATAACCACCCAAAAGTGATACTTACATGTCCGAACTCAGTTTCATACAATTTAAAGGCTAGCTATACTTCATCGAAAATTTTGTGTACAAGCCATTATACCACTCCTGGTGGAGACATTCTTATATAAGCATCTCCAGCGGTGCTCAGTATATGACCCTCAAAACATATTTTTCACATCCAAGTTTAGTTATTTACTATTTAGCAACCCTACCCATAAAACTGAAACTGGGCGTACAGCAAATAGGTGGGAGACTACTAATAGCAAACCATGCGGAACCAATCATTATGATGGGCCAATCAGAAACACTCAACAGCACTCAGATCAATTTATTACACTCTTTTCACGGTTCACAGAGTTTCTGTGCCTTCTGCCAGCCACCACAAAAACTGTGCAATTATGTGGAGCCAAAAACTATTTTTCTGAGCCAAACCTGCATTTTTTGACTTTTCTTCATCCAATTGTACTGTGGGTGATCACATAGTGAGCACCACTGGAGACGCTCTTATGTCTTTTTTGCCATGGAGCATGTGATGGGTTCTCATTTATGATGATTTTATGTGTTTTTCTGCACCAAACTTTGGATTCTCCCCATCAGAGAGCTTTGCCAGAATTCCTGTACCAAGCAAGCGCCGAAGCTTATGATTATGTTCCCAAGATTTGGTTTGGTTTCATCTGGCACAAAGACAGTAGTGGGCTAACTCCTCTGGCAACTTCAACACCAATTATAATATTTTTAGTAATGTTGAAATTTTCTATTTATTTATTTATTCAAAGAAAAATATTTTGTGAAGGAGAAACAAAGAATCTTTTAGAGCTTTTTTTATAATTTTTTTTTTTTTGATACAAAATCTTCACAATAAAATAAAATTTAAACTGAAATGTTGAACTTGCCGAGGTACTAGAATATTTGACAAGAGGGCAAGAGTGCTTCAAGAAATTCAAGCTTAATTAACAACAAAGGAACCAAATTGGCTTTTTTATATGAAGGTTCCAGTCAAGAGAAAGGTTATTATAATAAGGCTTTTTCAAATAAGCAAACCATTATTTGATATTTTGCACATTACCTTCACAAATCCACCAACATCATATTTATAACAATTAATAAAATATTCATTTCACTATACACTTGGACAACCATAGATAGGTGATTTTTATTTGTTTTTTCTTTTTTCAATTTTGTGATGTAGTTCGAGGTGGCAAACATTTTCCATAAGCTGATTTTGACAAATTTGACTATTAACAAAATATGAAAGAAAAATAATTTAAACATCTTTATATATATATATATTTGGTTGCCTATTAGAATTATTCATAGAAATCTGGAAATTCAAAAATATTTTTCTTGAATATTCATTTTTGAATTCTGGATATCTTTTTTTCAAAATAACTCATTGATTTTGCAACCAAAAAAAATTCTAAAATTTGCACATAAAAAAGGCTACCCTAGATCCCAAATAGAGAAGAAATCTCATTTTGATTATTGGCTTTACCAACTTTAAAAAAATTTTTTTTTTAAAGAAATCAGAATTTAGATCTATACAACACCCTGCCACCGACATCAACCAACTCACAATGTATTTAGTTTTGCCAATTTTGTGATGTAACCAAAGTGGCAAATCATCCACAAGAAAATTTAGTCAGATTTTTGGTTACAATATATTAAGCATAATTCTAGATTATTTGGCCACCTATTCAAATCTAATGGCAATTCCCATTTTTTTAAACTTTCAATTTTTGGCAATTAAAATATCCATGAAAACACTTTTCTTACATTTTCTTTTTAAAATTTCACCAGGGGAAAAATAAAATAAAATAATAATAAATAATAATAATGGCTCACAGACATGGGGTTTTTTTTTTTTTTTGTTTTTTTCAATTTTGTGATGTAACCACACTGACAATCATCCACAAGAGGAATTAGCCAAATTTGGCTACAACTCTGAGAGGAAAGTAGAAATATTTAAGAATTGTACTACATTTTGGCAACTCATTGGAACCTACTGTCCTTGACCCGAAGACACAATTCTTGAATTCTTAGAGCCCAACACACCCACCGTCGTTGTTCGTTTGTCCGTCCATCCCGTCCGTAAATTATGAGAAATGAATTCATACAATGATGCTCGGCACACACCGATTTGTTTTCGGTGGTCATACTGTCAAAACTGCAAGCAAACATGCACGAGACACCCAACTATCACCCGCAATAAATTCTTGGTTTGTTTTTCTCTCGGTCGGCCGGTGGCGGCCGCCGTTCATCACGTTCAACATGTGTGAATAATAATAGCTTCGCACGAAATACCCATTTGTGAGTGAGAATTTTATTTTATTTTAAAAAATTTATTATTAAAAAAATCATCATAATAATTACCATATGTAACATGCTAAGGCTTTTTTTTGGTCACAATAAAAATATTCACATAAATTTCAATAAATATCACATATTCAGCTTTGAATGGAAAAAAACCAATTAACCTTGAATTTTAGGATTTATCAATGTAAAGAATTGAACAAGCTCTTCTATTTATAACATTTTAAAAACACTACTTATGCATAAGTATAATCACCTATACGATTATATGATTATAAGAGAGATTATAAACCCTAAACCCTTTATGATTATAAGTATACTTATATCATGGTGAGGTGTATAATAATCGTATTGAAGTTCAAATGTCATTAGAATCGACTTTAGTAGAAAACAATGCAAAAGAGTTGTGCAAATTTTGATTGTTAGGCTTGTTATTTGTCTACACAATAAACCCCCCTTTATAATCACATCCCTAGTGACAACTTTGTTTTGTGACACTAACGTATTGTGATTCAAACTTGTTATAGTCATGTTCCGTACAAACCCTTACAAGATTGGGACTATAAGCAAAAAAAAGACCTTGTAAATTAATCTATTTATGTTAGAATAAAGGTGCCAATTGTGTAAATTTATTATTATTATTTTTTTAGGAGCTTGGAAATAGTTCTACTATCTACACGAAGTTTGAGCTTTTTGTATATTTTGTCAACTAGATTTTTTTATTAAGATTTTTTTTTGCTTTCTTGGCAAGATTGCATATCTTTTACTTGTTTGCAATAGAACATTGTTGTTTTTTTTTTTTTTTTTTTTTTTTTTATTTTTTTTTTTTTTTTTTTTTTTTATTTTTTTTTTTTT
>Ga0116231_10003734_pt1 | contig 31321 bp, 28 predicted proteins | sample S1TSphgellanicum_2_FD_89695 | JGI IMG/M metagenome (GOLD analysis project Ga0116231, IMG submission 89695) | Host-associated microbial communities from peat moss isolated from Minnesota, USA - S1T2_Fd - Sphagnum magellanicum MG | ecosystem: Host-associated > Plants > Peat moss > Unclassified... | reverse complement strand
GGCATCCAAGCGCTATGGATCGCCGCCACCGCGGCGGCCTGTCTGGCTATTGCCGCCCTAAAGATCGGCTGAGGCAGCCCGGACAGCGCGAAGGACTGACGGGTCATTTGGAGGTGTTTGGGGCGAACTCTTCCGCACTGGGTCGCGTACTGCCGGCGCCATCGCGCCCTTAATTCGCCCTTGATCGGAACCTCGGCCGCCGCGCCCGAAACCGGACGCTCTGAAGGCGTGTTGGGGGAAGCCGGACCATGAGTCAGCAACTCAAGTCGCTGTGCGACGCCTTTCGCGAGTGGATGTCCATGGCCCGCTATCTTCCCCGATGGGAGGAAGCATGGCCGGGTGGCCGCAGATGGCTTCGAGGCGAACCAATTGAGCCGATGTCAGCGGCGGAGCCTTGATTCCGAAAGCCGCCGCTCCCCTCAGCAGAGTGGCGGCGTTGTACATGTGGGAGTTCGTAAGCTTGCGCTCGGTGGCGACCGCGTCGAGAACCTGCCGTGCGTCCTCTGGATCAAGGGTGCGGCGTTCCAGCGCGCCTGTAAGAATCAATGAGGACGCGCGCTGGATATCGACGACTTTATTCTCGTTCGCTAGCGAGTCGTAGACAGCGGCGAGGGCCCTACGCTTGCCCAATGGCATGTGTGGAACGCCGCTCATCTTGTCGGTGTCCCAGGTGCTTGATCCGTATTCCGCAAGGATCGTCGTCAGCTCCTAAGGCTTGGATCCGCCCCTGGCCCAGGCGCCGAACGGCTCAAACTTGGGCAGTAGGCATGTGTCCTCTTCGACACCGAAGGCAAGCGCCGACACATTGTCCTTCACGTCCTCGCGCAGAGCTTTCCCTGGACTCTCTGGCCTCGCGCTTCCGTGCCCGGCCTCGACCGCCTCGGATGCCGAGAATGAAGCCGAACTGGGAAAGACTCGAGCGCCATTCCCGCGCATTCTCGTTGGCGTTGGCGTTGGCGTGACCGCGCGTCTTCAGTTTGGCTTCCGGGGGATCATTGTCAAAACCCCGACTAGGGAAGAGACAGCGTGAGCGGCGAAAGGCGGACGAGCCAGTATGGAACGAAGGCGCTTTTTGATGGGTGGAGTTTCACTAACGGCAGCCGCGCTGACAACGCGCGCGGCTGCATCCGGCGCTTATCTTGGCCCTACAAACGAGGCTGCCTCTGGGATTAGTTCGAAGGCCCTTCTGGCCCTGTCGAAGCGAACCCAAGAGACTAAGAGCGACGCCCTATTGGTCTTCCATCGCGGCCAGAAGGTGTTCGAATACTATTCCGGCCGACCTAAGCCAATTCCATTGATGTCCTGTACCAAGTCGATCGCGTCGCTGGCCGTCGGCCGAGCCATTGCGGACGGCAATATCAAAAGTCTCGACCAGCATGTCTACGACTTCTTTCCGGAGATGAAACAGGGCCGAAAGGCTGAAATGACCGTCCGCCATGTCCTCTCCATGACGTCCGGCATCCAGAACGAGGGTGTCGGCGATGAAGTCTACCGGGCGCCGGACTACGTTCGGCTTGCGATCGCCGCGGAACTCTCGTCCGCGCCAGGGGCGGCTTTCGAATACAATAACAAGGCCGTAAATCTTCTGAGCGGCATCATCCATGCGGCGACCACGCAGCCGTTGGACCTGTACGTGCGCGACCAATTCTTCCAGCCGATGGAGATCGAAAGCTGGAACTGGGATCGGGACGACGCCGGGAATGCATCCGCCATGGCCGATCTTCAACTCTACCCTGAAGATTTTGCGAAATTCGGCCTCTTGATGATCAACGGCGGGAGCTGGGAAGGAAAGCATTTGGTTTCTGAGGCGTGGGTCAAACAGAGCGTCGCAGCGTCGCAACCCTTCGATCCGCAATATGGATTGCTGTGGTGGCGGTGGCCCAAAAAGAGCGTTGGAGTGTTATCTGAGGCCCGCGTGGCGCAGCTGCTGGGCGCGGGAGTAAATCCCGAATTCGCCAAGGCCTTGAAGAATCTGGCTGGGAGAAGCTTCTCAAGCGAATTCGAGTGGCACCGCGCCCTCGGCGCGATCTACCCGACATGGAACAAGGTGTCGTTGTTCTCGCCAGGCCTGCTTGACACGTACGCGACGGATGCCCCGATCTGGCATCATTCGAATTTCGATGGATATGGCGCAGTCGGTTATCTCGGCCAATACCTCGTCATTCTTCCCGAGCTACAACTCGTTGCAGTCCGCATGATCAGTCCGTTTGAAGGCTACGACTTTAACCAGAATAGATTTGAGGATTTCGCGACGAGCATTCGCGCCCTCAAGCCTGATGCCGGCTAATGTCTGGACAAGCCTTAAACGTGCGAGGCGGCCGCGTTTTCCTGTCCGCAACAAGACCGCGTTGCCTAATGGACTACCCGCTCTCCGCCCTCGATCACCAATGCTCACCGCGGTCTGCTGGCACAAGGTCGTTCCGAGGTCGGCAAGTCCCCCTCAACGCGAGCGTTCGTCGCAGAGGCCGCCTCAATGTCACTGCCGCACGGGTCCAGGCCGCGACGATCGCTGCGAGGTCGGCCCCCGCTCGCGTCCCGGCAAGGACGCCTTCCCGGACGGGGAGCTTGGGGGCTCAACGGGTCTGGCACTGGGGCGTGTCCGCGCCGCCCCAGACCTCGCCGGCGCGGACCCAGCCTGTGGCGTGGTCGACGCTCAGCCGACACCAGCCGGCCTTGCACTCCAAAAGATCTGCGGTCGCCCGCGCAGCGAGCATGGCCGTCACGCGCGCGTCGGCCGCCGGGCGGGCCCTCAGCGCCAGATCGCCTCGGAGGGTTCGCATCACGGTTCGCCGGCCTTCCAGCGCGCTGGCGCGCACCCAGCCAAGGCCGCCGTCCGGATCGCACACCCGTCGCCAGTCGGGGGTTTCTTCCACCACCTGAAGCGGCAGACCCTTGGCGGCGTATCGCCAGAGCGCCCGATAGTCCTCGCCTGGACCGCCGCGCGCGTTCACGGGCGCCGCCTTTAGGGTCACATAGCGCGGCAGGGGTTCGCCGGACGGGGTGCGGTCTAAGGGCCGGGCCGCCGCGCCGGAGGCGACATCTGCGCTCGTAAGGCTCCACGCGAAAAGCACACAAGCCCGCCTGAAGACGCGAACCCATTGGCCCTTTGCCGGCGCTTTGCTAAAGACCCATTTCAACGGCGTAGTCACGCGCCTCTTTTCAGGCTCGCTCATGGCCGTTCGCAAGCCCAAAATCGTTGTCACCCGCCGCCTGCCGGAACCGGTCGAGACCCGGATGCGGGAACTCTTCGACGTTGAACTCAACGCCGAAGACAAGCCTATGACCGCTGAGGAACTCAGCGAAGCCGCATCGCGGGTCGACGTCCTCGTCCCGACCGTGACCGATCGGATCGACGCCAGGGTGCTCTCGCGCGCCGGCCCGAACCTCAGATTGATCGCCAACTTTGGCGCCGGCGTCGACAATATTGATGTGGCGACCGCCAACGCGCGCGGGATCACGGTCACCAACACCCCGGGCGTCCTTACCGAAGATACGGCCGACATGACCATGGCCCTGATCCTGGCCACCGCCCGTCGGGTGGTGGAGGGCGCCAATGTGGTGCAGGCGGGCGAGTTCCGCGGCTGGTCTCCGACCTGGATGATGGGGCGGCGGATCTGGGGCAAGCGGCTCGGGATCATCGGCATGGGCCGGATCGGTCAGGCGGTCGCGCGCCGGGCCCGGGCCTTCGGCCTTTCGGTCCACTACCATAACCGCAAACCCGCCCCCGGGCCGGTGGTGGAGGAGCTCGACGCCACCTACTGGGAAAGCCTTGACCAGATGCTGGCGCGAACCGACGTGATCTCGGTCAACTGCCCGCACACGCCTGCGACCTTTCACCTCCTGTCGGCCCGGCGGCTCAAATTGCTCCAGCCCCACGCCATCGTGGTCAACACCGCACGCGGCGAGGTGATCGACGAAAGCGCCCTTGCGAACATGATCGCCCGAGGCGAGATCTCGGGCGCCGGTCTCGACGTCTATGAAAACGAACCGGCGATCAATCCAAAGTTGATGAAACTCCCCAACGTCGTTCTCCTGCCGCATATGGGGTCAGCGACGGTGGAGGCCAGGATCGACATGGGCGAGAAGGTGATCATCAATATCAAGACCTTCATGGATGGCCACCGCCCGCCTGACCGGGTGATCCCGTCCATGCTCTAGGGATCCGCCGTGTCCGCGCCGATCACCCGCGATCCCGGCTTTCTGAAGGCGATGAACATCGGCTCTCCCCAGACCCGTGAGCTTGGCGTCGAGACCCTTGAGGTGGGTGAAGACTGGGCGCTTCTGCGCGTGCCCTATAAGCCAGAGATGATCGGCGATCCTGAGACCGGCGTCATCGCCGGCGGCGTGGTGACCACCCTGCTCGACCATGCCTGCGGTCAGGCGGTCATGGCCCGGATCGGCCAGCCGACCACGATCGCCACCCTTGATCTTAGGATCGACTACATGCGGCCCGCCGAGCCGCATCAGCCGCTCTACGCCCGCGCCCATTGCTATAAGCTTGGCCGCTCGGTCGCTTTCGTCCGCGCCACCGCCTATGATCGCTCCGCGGACGATCCGGTCGCCACCGCCCAGGCCGCCTTTATGTTGAACTCCTCAAGCGCCCGGCCGCGAGGCGTGTCGTGATCGGCGCCCGGACGTCGGCCCTCAGCCCAGCGGACGTCCTGGCCAGGATCGCCGATGTGCCTTACGCGCGGTTCCTCGGCCTGAGGCTCGACCTCGCGGGCGATGAGATGACTGCGGTCCTGCCGTTCCATGAGCGGCTGATCGGTAATCCGATGCTGCCTGCGATCCACGGCGGGGTCTTGGGTGCGATGATGGAAATGACGGCTCTGGCCCAGCTCGCCGTAAGCCGCAGCGCAGCGGGTGAGGGCGGGGGCCTGGCCAAGCCGATCGACGTCACGGTCGAATACCTGCGCTCGGGGCGTCCGGTCGACACCTTCGCGCGCGCCTTGATCAAGCGCATGGGCCGGCGAATCGCCAACGTCCACGTCGAAGCTTGGCAAGGGGCGCGCGGCGCGCCGATCGCGGCGCTTCACGGGCATTTTTTATTGCCGAGCGAGGGCTGAGGCCGCTTAGGTCCGGCGAACAAAAATGCGAGGGAGCCGCCGATGTCCGATCCTGAGATCTTTCCCGTGCCGGAAGATTGGAAGGCTCTGACGCGCGTGAACGCGGCGGCCTACCTGGCCATGCGCGAGGCGGCCGATCAGGACCCAGCGGCTTTTTTCGGCGAGGCGGCGAAGACGCGCCTCGACTGGATGCGCCCCTTCACCACCGTCAAGGATACCTCCTTCGCCCTTGAGGACTTCCACATTCGCTGGTTCGCCGACGGGGTGCTGAATGTTTCGGCGAACTGTATCGACCGGCACCTTCCGCATCGGGCCGACGCCGTCGCGATCATCTGGGAGGGCGATGAGCCTGACCAGTCCAAAACCATCACCTACGCCGATCTGCATCGCGCCGTGTGCCGTATGGCCAATGTTCTGAAGCGCCACGGGGTCAAGAAGGGCGACCGGGTCACCCTCTACCTGCCGATGATCCCCGAGGCGGCTTACGCCATGCTGGCCTGCGCCCGGATCGGGGCGATCCATTCTGTGGTGTTCGGCGGCTTCTCCCCCGACAGCCTCAGCGGCCGGATCAATGACTGCGGCTCTAAACTTGTCATCACCGCCGACGAGGGGGTCCGCGGCGGAAAGACCGTGCCCCTGAAGGCCAATGTGGACGAAGCCCTAAAGCAGGCGCCAGGGGTCGAGACGGTCCTTGTGGTCACCCGCACAGGCTCGAGCGTGCCCATGAAAACCGGCCGGGACTTTATCTATGAACGCGAGGCCGCCGCCGCCCTCGATGAGTGCGAGCCTGAGCCGATGGGGGCTGAGGATCCCTTGTTCATCCTCTATACCTCCGGCTCGACCGGCAAACCCAAAGGGGTTCTGCACACCACCGGCGGGTATCTGTTCTGGGCCGCCTTCACCCACGAGCTGGTGTTCGACTATCGGCCAGGTGAGATCTTCTGGTGCACCGCCGATGTGGGCTGGATCACCGGCCACAGCTACATCGTCTATGGCCCCCTCGCCAACGGCGCCGCCACCTTGATGTTCGAGGGCGTGCCGACCTATCCCGACGCGTCCCGCTGCTGGCAGGTGATCGACAAACACAAGGTTCAAACCTTCTACACCGCCCCCACCGCCATCCGGGCCCTCATGCGCGAAGGCGAGGCCCCGGTGACGCGGACCTCGCGCAAATCCCTTCGCCTCCTTGGCACCGTGGGCGAGCCGATCAATCCGGAAGCCTGGCTCTGGTATTATAGGGTGGTCGGCGAGACCCGCTGCCCCATCGTCGACACCTGGTGGCAGACCGAGACCGGCGCCTGTCTGATCTCCCCCGTTCCCGGCGCAGTGGACATGAAGCCAGGCTCCGCCACCCTGCCTCTGCCGGGCGTGCAGTGCGAGATCCTCGACGCCGAGGGCAAACCCCTGACGGGCGCCGCTTCGGGCGCCCTCTGTCTCACCGACAGCTGGCCAGGCCAGATGCGCAGCGTCTATGGCGACCACCAGCGCTTTATCGACACCTACTTTAAGACCTATCCCGGCAAGTACTTCACCGGCGACGGCTGTCGCCGCGACGAGGACGGCTACTACTGGATCACCGGCCGGGTGGATGACGTGATCAATGTCTCCGGCCACCGGATCGGCACCGCCGAGGTGGAAAGCGCCCTTGTCGGCGACACGCGGGTCGCCGAAGCGGCGGTGGTCGGATTTCCGCACGAGATCAAGGGTCAGGGCCTTTATGCCTATGTCACCCTAAAACAGGGGGCCGAGCCGTCGGACGCCCTCAAGACCGCCCTGATCGCAAAGGTCCGCCACGACATCGGCCCCTTCGCCTCTCCGGATGTGATCCAATGGGCGCCCGGGCTTCCCAAGACACGCTCGGGCAAGATCATGCGAAGGATCCTGCGCAAGATCGCCGAGAACGAGGTGGACAGCCTTGGCGATATCTCGACCCTCGCCGACCCCTCAGTCATCGATGACCTCGTGAGACACCGGGCTGGGGCGCGGTGAGACAAGATCCCGCGTCCGCGCCGCCGCGACCGGCCTTCTAAGCGCCTCGCACGGGCGGTCCTGGTGGTGATCCTGCGACCGCCTTCGGACCGGCGGGGTCCCAAAGCATTGACCCCAGCGGCCTAAGGGCGTAACTGCCCGCCCTTCCGGCGCAAATCTGATCTGCGCCCTCCACCGCCACGACCTCCATGCTGTCATGGAACGAGGGCGGCGAGGCCCCCCGTCGACGTGATCGTCCACGGGGGCTGATCGTGTTTGTGCGTTTGAGGTGGTGATGTTCGAGAGCTTAGGCGATCGTCTGGCAGGGGTGTTCGACCGGCTGACCGGTCGCGGCGTACTGTCGGAAAAGGATGTAGACGAAGCCCTGCGCGAAGTGCGTCTGGCACTGCTCGACGCGGACGTGGCCCTGCCGGTGGTCCGTGATTTCGTGGCCAAGGCGCGCGAGGCCGCGACCGGGGAGGTGGTGATCCGGTCGGTCAAGCCGGCCGAACAGGTGGTCAAGATTGTCCACGACGGCCTGGTCGACATGCTGGGCGGCGAGGAGGCTCAAGGCCTCAATCTCAATGTTTCCCCGCCCATGGTGATCCTGATGGCGGGTCTACAGGGCTCGGGCAAGACCACCACCTCGGCCAAGCTGGCGGTCCGGCTGAAGACGGCCGAGCGCAAGAAGGTGCTCATGGCCTCCCTCGACACCCGCAGGCCGGCGGCGATGGAGCAATTGGCCATCCTCGGCAAACAGGCCGAGGTGGAGACCCTGGCGATCATCACCGGCCAATCGGCCCCCGACATCGCCCGGCGCGCCCTGAACGCCGCCCGGCTCGGCGGGTTCGACGTGGTGATCCTCGATACGGCGGGCCGCACCACGCTTGATGAGCAGATGATGGGCGAGGCGGCTGAGATCGCCCGGATCGCCAATCCGACCGAGACCCTGCTGGTCGCCGACAGCCTGACCGGTCAGGACGCGGTCAAGACCGCCAAGGCCTTCCATGAGCGCCTGCCCCTGACCGGCCTGATCCTGACCCGCACGGACGGCGATGGCCGCGGCGGCGCGGCGCTCTCGATGCGCCAGGTCACGGGCCTGCCCATCAAATTCCTTGGCGCCGGTGAGAAGATTGACGCCCTTGAGGTGTTCGACGCCCGCCGCGTGGCCGGCCGGATCCTGGGGCAGGGCGATGTGGTGGCCCTGGTCGAAAAAGCGGTTCAGGAGATGGACCACGCCAAGGCCGAACAGGCCGCGGCCAGGCTCTCCAAGGGCCAGTTCGATCTTGACGACCTCGCCGACCAGTTAAAGCAGATGAAGCGCATGGGCGGCATGCAGGGCATTCTTGGCATGCTGCCGGGCGTGGCCAAGGTGAAGAAGCAGATCTCCGAGGCCGGGATCGACGACAGGGTGTTCGACCGGCAGGTCGCCATCATTTCGTCGATGACCAAGGCCGAGCGGAAGAAGCCGGATATTCTCCAGGCGTCGCGCAAGCGCCGCATCGCCGCCGGCTCGGGCGTCGAGGTGGCCGACGTCAACCGCTTGCTGAAGCAGCACCGCCAGATGGCGGACATGGTCAAGGCCATGGCCAAAGGGGGCGGGCGCGGTATGGGCGGCATGATGGCGGCGATGAAGGCGATGGGCGGCGGCATGCCTCCCGGCGCCATGGGCGGCGCTGGCGCGCCCGATCTCGAGAGGCTGAAGGCCCTCGGCGGCGGCAAGCTTCCTGGCCTCGGCGGCGGATCCACGCCCGCTGGCTTTCCCGGCCTCGGCGGCGCCGTGCCGCCCGGCCTTCCGAACTTCCCGTTCAAGAAGAAATAGACCTCAACTCCAAGATCACTCGAAGGACTCATTCCTATGCTGAAGATCCGCCTCGCGCGCGGCGGCGCCAAAAAGCGCCCCTACTATTCGATCGTCGTCGCCGACAGCCATTCGCCCCGCGACGGACGCTTCATCGAGAAGGTCGGCACGTATAACCCCTTGCTGCCCAAGGACGTCCAGCGCGTGACCTTGAAGGTCGAGCGCATCGAGGCCTGGCTGAAGAAGGGCGCCCAGCCGACCGACCGCGTGGCGCGCTTCCTCGCCCAGGAAGGCCTGGTGACGTGGGAGGCGGGCGTCAACCCCACCAAGGCCAAGCCCGGCAAGAAGGCCGAAGAACGCGCCGCCGAGCGCGCCCAGCGCGACGCGGACCGCGCTGAAGCCGAAGCCGCCGCCCGCGCCGAAGCCGCCGCTGCGCCGCCTGTGGTCGACGCGCCGGCGCCGGTTGAGGCTGAAGCCCCAAAGGTTGAGGACGCCCCAGAGGTTGAGGACGCCCCAGAGGCTGAAGGCGCTCCCGCCGCGGTGGAAGCTGCGCCCGAGCCTGACGCGGCGGCGGTCGATGCGCCCCCCGCCGAAGCCGCCGCGGACGCGCCGGGCGACGCCCAGCCCGTCGAGGCCTGAGCCTGAGCGGACGGCGCCTTATCCTGGTCGGGCGCGTCGCAGGGGCGTTCGGCGTCCGGGGCGAGGTCAGGATCACGCCCTTCGGCGATGATCCCCTCGCCCTCCTCGGCTATGGGACGCTCCTCACCAAGGCCGGCGCGCCGGCCCTGACGCTTCAGGGCGGGCGTCTTTCAAAAGGCGCCCTTCTCGCCCGCGCAGGCGAGATCGCCAGTAAGGAAGCCGCCGACGCTCTGCGCGGCCTTGATCTTTACGCCCCAAGGGACGCCTTCGCCGCGCCCTCGGACGAAGACGAGTTTTACCTCGCGGACCTGATCGGCCTTGCGGTCCGCCATGTGAACGGCGCGCCGATGGGTGAAGTCCGGGCGGTGCACAATTTCGGGGCGGGCGACCTTCTCGAGGTCGCCCCGCCCGGCGCCGCGAGCTTCTTTATCCCCTTCACCCGCGCCGCCGTGCCCGAGGTGCGCATCGCCGAAGGCCTGATCCTGATTGATCCGCCCGGAGAGCTTGAGGACGAAGACCCCACGCCCAAGCCCTAAGGTCCGACCGCCACGACGTTGTCGTCCGGGTTGCGATCGATCAGGGTGTTGTAGGGGTCGACCCCTGCGAAGCTCGGCCTTCGCTCGACGGTGAAGTGAAGCGTCTGGGCGCCCGACCTCAGGTGCAGACGCTGCATCAGGATCACGTCTTTGGAGCCGAAGTCCGCCTTGCCGGGCGACTTGTCGAAGAGGCCGATCTCGACCGCTTCGTCCAGGGGCGGGCGCGCGATCACCTTGCCCTGGCCGTCGTCGTACTCCTTGCCGGTCGAACCGGGCGTCGTTCCCGCCTTGACCGTCACGGCGACGTCGAATTTTCCGCCGGGCAAGGGCTTCACCGACGCGGACGCCGCCTTGAGATCATAAAGGGTGATCTTCTCGAAGAGGTCGGTGATGAGCTGCTGTTTTGTCGGGTCCGGGCCGACCTCCTGGCGAAGGTCGCTGATGAAGTCGAGGGTGGTCGGATAGGGGGCCGGCTTGAAGGCATAGTCGTGGAGCAGGCGGCGGAGCGCGCGATTGACCACCGCTTCACCCACCTGATCCTTCAGGCGATACATCACCACTGAGCCCTTGTTGTAATGGATGTATTGCTGGTTCTCGACCTTGTAGAGCGGCTCCTCGGGCAGGGCGTCGGTCCCCCGGGCCTTCAGATAGAGGTCCTGCTCATACTTCAGGAACCTGCGGATCTGGTCGCGGCCATAGAGCCGCTCCATGGCCATGATCGCCGAGTACTGGGCGAAGGTTTCGTCGAGCATGGTCACCCCCTGAAGGTCGGCGCCGATGACCTGATGGGCCCACCATTGGTGGGCGAGTTCGTGGGCGGCCACATAGGTGACCAGGTCGATCTTGTTGGGGTCGCGCACGTCCATGGTGAAGCCCAGCGCCTCAGACCAGGCTAGGGTGTTGGCGAAGGATTGCGCGAAGGCCCCGATCGGGGCTGGAAACTCCAGGATGCGGATCTGGCGGAACTGATAGGGCGAGAAGTTGGCCTGATCATAGTCGAGGCCGAGCTTTAAGGCTGAGATCATCCGATCGATATTCCAGGGGTGTTGCGGGTCGTAGTAGACCGCAAGCTTGATCCCCTTGTAGGTCTCCGCCTTGACCTGGTAGCGACCCGACTGAATGTCGAAGAACGGCAGAATCGGCGCTTCGGTCTTGAAGCGGACCACATGACGTCCGCCCGCAATGGTGTCGGACACCGCATAGCCCGGCGCGATCGGGGTCTGGTCTGCGTCCGTGGAGACGGTGAGGTCGGCGTTGACCCAGTCGGCGCTCTTGGTCAGAAAGTTGAACTGGCGCGCGCCGACGTCCTCGAGCTTGGCCATCCTAAGCTCGGGCGGAAGATTATACTTACGCCGCTTGGCGCGGTCCTGAAGAAGGCCGGAGCGGTCCATCCCGAGCTCCGGGGAAATCTCCATATTGTTGATGAACGAGCCGTTGGCGGCGATCCTTTGAATCTCGTCTGAGTTCTTAAAGCCGCGCTGGCCGATCCAGGTGGTGAACGCCAGGCGGCGGGTCTCGCCGGGCTGCATCGGGGTGTCGAAGGTGAGGATGCGGTAGTTGAACCGCTCATAGGTTTTCGTCGGCCGAGCGCCCTCGACCGAAAGGCTGTCGACGCGGGTGTCGGGGTCGAAGCGCACATGCAGTTCCCGTATCGGGGCGTTGGTGCGATTTTGCATCACATAAACGCCCTGGGTCGTCGCCTCCAGCGTCTTGGGCCTGAGGTCGATGTTCAGGGTGACATCGGTGATCTTGGGCTGCGGCAGGGTCTCGTAGTGAAGCAGGGTCTTTTCGAGGTCGGCCGTTTTCTGCTCGCGGTCGAGATGGCTCTCGTAGGTGTTCAAGACCATGGTGTTGTAGGCGATGAACCCGCCGGAGCCGACGGCGACCAGGAGGCCGGCGGCGAGGACGAGGCCCGCGCCCCCCGTCAGCCGCGAAGGGAGGCGCCTGAGCCGTGGGCTCAGGCGCACGTCTGCGCCCCGCCGCCAGAGGCCATAGGCCAGGACCAAGAGCACAAGAGCGACGCCGCTCCAATAGAGGCGGAACCACCAGGCGGCCTCGCCGGCTATCCCGGTGGAGTGCAGATCCGTCAGCGGCGTGCCTGGCGCGCCGCCATAGACATAAAGATTATTTTCCAGGCCGAAGTTGCCCATGACGATGAGGGCGATCTGGAACAGGACCATAATGCCCCAGCCCCAGAATTTGTGGGGCACGATCGCCTGGACGAACACCGCGAGCGCCGCCAGGAGCAGAAAATCAACCGATTGAGGGATCACATACCAGCCGAGGTACTTCGCCAGATCGACATGGCCAAAGCCATCGATCAGCTGCATCCCAATGGCGACGACGACGGAGATGAGGAGGGTGGAGATCAGGACCAGGCCGATCGCCGTCACCTTGGGCGCCACGAAGGCCCAGTCGGGCGTCGGCGTCGAATCGATGATCTCCTGGGTCTTGCTGTCCTGTTCGCGCCAGACCAGTTCGCCCGCGTAGTAGACCGCGACGATCAGGGCGATGATCGAAAAGCTGCCGGAGAGGGCGTTTATGGTCACCCGCGTGAGCGGATAAACCTGCCCGCCATAAAGACTGAGTTGGGTCGATAGCCAGAGATTGGCGATCGAGAGCAGGGCGCCAAGGGCTAAGAGGACGAAGTAGGCGGGACTGGCGAACACCTGAGCCATGTCGAGCCGGGCGCGGACGATAAACTGTCCCCAGGCCGTGCGGGCGCCGAAACTCGGCGCCGGTTGCGGGGCGGGGCTCTGCGCCAAAGCCGCCGGCCTGGCGTCGACCAGGGCCGCGCGCCGCGCCGCGCGCCTCGCCTTGCCCGACAGGGCCGCCGGCTGAAATTGAAACAGGACGTAAGCCAGGGCGAGGACGAAGAACGCCGTCCCGACCCAGATCGCGCGATTGGCCGCCAGAAGGCCGGTGAAGGCGGGCACGAGGGTGTTGGCCTCTGAGGCGGTCCAGTATCGGCTCGCTTCCCCGAACGCGGCCCCGCCGAACGGGTCGACGAGGGCGGCGGCGGCTTCAAGGCCGGGTTTCAGCAAGACGACGCCCATAATGGTGCGTGCGATGAAGAAGGCCACCACGCCGACATAGCACCACATCATCGAGCGGGTGACGGTCGCCAGGGTGAAGAACAGGGCCGAGGAAATGAAGAGGTCCGGCACGCCGAACACGAGAAAGCTGTCGAGGTAGGGACCAAAGGCGAAGGGGCCCAGGGTCTCCTTATCGACCCAGGGCATGATCGAGCCGAACCAGAGGCCGAACGGCACCGCCAGAAACGAGAGTGCGGCCGCCAGGACGGCGCCGCTGAAACGACCGTAGAGATAGTCGAACTTGCGCACGCGCGTGGCGCGCAGGATCGATCCGAACCCGGTTTCGTCATCCCTGATGACCACGTTGGCGACAAAGGCGGTGGTCACGAACATGTAGAGGGTGGCGAAGATGATCGTCACCTCTGCGATGACGAGGGGCGCGTTCTTGTGCACGTTTGCGCCCGAGCCCAACTGCACGTTCGAGGAGGCGACTGCGGCAAAGCAGAGCAGCATGATCGCAATGGAGGAGACCCAGAACACCGGGTTCTTGATCTGGTAGCGGAACTCAAAGCCCAAGATCTTGAGGAACATGGCGGGCTTTAGGGTCAGGCCGCGGCGCGGGTCGCGTGCAGGGCCGAGAAGTAGACATCCTCGAGGCCGCCGCGGTGCGGGGCGAAGCCGCCGCCCGGGTCGCGCTCCGACAGGACGTGGACCACGGTCCTGCCGGCGAAGAGCCGGGTGGAGATCACCTCGAAGGTTTCGCGCAGGTCGCCGAGGTCGGCCTTGTCCACCGTCTTGGTCCAGATGCGCCCTTCGAGGGCCTGCATCAGCGCGGCGGGCGCGCCGGTCTTGACGATCCTGCCTTGGGCGATGATCGCCATCTGCGGACAGAGATCAGCCACGTCCTCGACGATGTGGGTCGAAAGGATGATCACCACGTGTTCGCCGATTTCGGCCAGAAGGTTCAAGAAGCGGTTGCGCTCCTCTGGGTCGAGGCCTGCGGTCGGCTCATCGACGATAATCAGACGCGGCCCTCCGAGGAGCGCCTGGGCGATGCCGAAGCGTTGGCGCATGCCGCCGGAAAACCCGGCCAGGGCCTTGTTGCGGACGCCATAGAGATTGGTCTGGTCAAGCAGCCGTTCGACCTCCGCCTTGCGGGCCTTGGCGTTCGAGAGGCCCTTCAGCACCGCCATATGGTTCAGCATGTCGTAGGCCGACACCCGCGGATAAACCCCGAAGTCCTGGGGCAGATAGCCCAGCACCCGGCGCAAAGCTTCGGGGTTTTTGATCACGTCGATATCGTCGAAGCGGATCAGTCCCGAGGTCGGGGTCTGCAAGGTGGCGAGCGAGCGCATCAGTGTGGATTTGCCGGCGCCGTTCGGGCCTAAAAGGCCGTACATGCCGAACGGAATCGAAAGGCTGACGTTGTCGAGGGCCTTCACCCCGTTGGGATAGACGTGGGTTAGCTCGTCGATCTGCAGCATGGACGCCCCGTATGGCCTGATCCCGCCCCCGCAGGATGCCGTTAAGGCTTACCTTGGCGCGCGCTCGGTGCAAGTGAAACAGTGTTCACGTCCGGGGGGCCGGCGCGTCAGCCCCAAACGCCATAGGGATCGATCGACGGCTTGTTCAGGGCATGGGCGACCGCCGGGTGGGTGAGCTGGCCCTTCAGCACATTCAGCCCCTTGGCGAGATGGGGATCGCGCGAGAGGGCGCCGAGGCCATGATCGGCCAAAGCCAGCCCGAAGGGCAGGGTGGCGTGGCCGAGGGCCTCGGACGAGGTGCGGGGGGCGGCGCCCGGCATATTGGCGACGCAGTAGTGGACCACGCCGTCCACGGTATAGGTCGGATCCGCATGGGTGGTCGGATGGGAGGTTTCAAAACAGCCGCCCTGGTCGATCGAGACGTCGACCAAAACGCTCCCGCGCTTCATCTTTTGAAGATGCTCGCGCCGGACCAGCTTGGGGGCTGCGGCCCCGGCGGTCAGCACCGCCCCCACCACGACATCGGCCTTGAGGATCTCCTCCTCGACCGCTGCGACCGAAGAATAGCGGGTGATCACCCGGCCCATGAAGATGTCGTCGATCTCGCGCATGCGCGGGATCGAGCGTTCCAGCACCACGACCTCGGCGTTCAGACCCATGGCCATGCGCGCCGCGTTGATGCCGACGACCCCGCCGCCCAGCACTACGACCCGGGCGGGCGGCACACCTGGAACCCCGCAGAGCAGAAGCCCCATGCCGCCGTTGTGCTTGAGGAGGGTCTCGGCGGCGGAGAAGACCGCGATCCGTCCGGCCACCTCGCTCATGGGCGCCAGGAGCGGCAAGCCGCCTCGGGCGTCGGTCACCGTCTCATAGGCGATCGCGGCGCAGCCTGAGGCCAAAAGACCTTCGGTCTGGGCCGGATCCGGCGCCAGATGCAGGTAGGTGAAGAGGATATGCTCTGGCCTGAGCTTTTCCCATTCGACCTTCTGGGGCTCTTTCACCTTTACGATCATCTCGCCGCCGCTGAACACCGCGGCCGCGTCTTCAGCGATGCTGGCGCCGGCCTTCACATAGTCCTCGTCCGCATACCCGGCGCCGTCGCCGGCGCCGGTCTCGACCAGCACCTGATGCCCGTGCGCGGCGTACTCGCGCACCGCATTGGGGGTGAGGCCGACGCGGTACTCGTCCGGCTTGATCTCCTTGGGCACGCCGATGCGCATGGTTCATCCTCTTCAATCAGGTCTTCAACACCCTAGCAGTTTCGCGCTGCAACGTCCTGCCGAAGCCATTGCCCGCCTCAGGCGCGGATGCAAGAAAGCTTGGTAAATTGGCTTTCTTGCGCAAGGATCACCTTATTGGACGCCACAGATCGCGCTATTCTCCGCGCGCTTCAGCGCAATGGCCGGGCCGCCAACGCCGTCATCGCCGAGCAGGTCAATCTTTCGGAATCCGCCTGCTCGCGCAGGCTGCGCGAGCTCGAGCGTCAGGAGGTGCTGACCGGATATACGGCGCTGGTCGATCCGAAGGCCGTCGGTCTTGGCCTCACCGTCTTCTTGACCATCACTTTGACCTCCCAGGCTGAAACGGCCCTCGCCGAATTCGAAGCCGCCGCCGCGGCGGTGCAGGAGGTGATGGAGTGTTATCTGATGACCGGCGAGGCCGACTATATGATGAGGGTGGTGGTGGCCGATGTCGCCGCGTTTGAGGCTCTGCACTCGACCCGCCTCACGAGGCTTCCGCGCGTGGCGCGGATCACCTCGAGCGTCGCGATAAGAACTGCTGTGCGCAGGGCCGGGCTGCCGATCTAGCGACGCCAAGGGGCGGCGGACGGCGCTTCAGAAGGCTCGTCCAGCCCTAGACCTCATCTTTCGACGCGGTGTCGACCCATGACCGCGCTCCGCGGGCAAGGTCAAGACGCCCTTATTCCGGCCTAAACGCCGGGGCTTGCGGGCTTACATGGGGTCAAGATCCCGAGGGCCCGATACGGAAACCTCAAGGTCGTTCACGAGACCCGTGGCCAGTGAATAGCACCAGCCGTGCACCTCGAGCGCCTGATCCTGGTTCCAGGCGTCGGTGACGAAGGGATTGACCGCGAGGTTCTGAACCCCCTTGATCACGTTGAGTTCGCAGAGCCGATCATGGGCCTCCGGCTTATCCATGGCCTTGAGTTCATGAGTGTGTTCGGCGTTGAGGGCCCGGATGGGCGCCAGCCAGTGGTCGATCAGTCCATGGGTCGGTCGCTCCATCGCCGCCTGGACCCCGCCGCAGCCGTAGTGACCCACCACAAGGATGTGTTTCACATGAAGGACCTGGACCGCGTACTGTAGGCAGGAGAGGAAGTTGGCGTCCTGAGGGGGCGTCAGGTTGGCGACGTTGCGGTGAACAAACATCTCGCCAGGATCAAGGCCGACGATCTCGTTCGCCGGCACCCGGCTGTCCGAACAGCCGATCCAGAAGAAGTCCGGCGCCTGCTGGCTCACCAGGCGATTGAAGAACCCCGCGTCGGCGTCGGTCTTTGAGCGCGCCCAGGCGCGATTGCTGGCGAGGAGGTCTTTGATGGACGGGCTGGACCGCGTCACCGGGGAAAGTCCGGCTGCTGCTCGGGGGCGGCGGCGTGGAAGGCCGGATGGGTTTTGGACGCTTCCCATACCGCAGCGATCCTGGGGTAGGCGGTAAGATCCAGCCCGAAGCGCCGGGCGCTGAAGACCTGCGGGACTATGCAGCCGTCGGCGAGGGTCGGCGCGTCTCCGAACGCCGAGGCCTCGCCATGGCGCGCCACCATGGGCTCAAGCGCGGAGAACCCCTCGTTGATCCAGCGCTGCGCCCAGGCGGATCGCTGCTCCCCGTCGATCCCAGCGGATTCAAGCGCCTTTATGACCCTGAGGGTGTTCAAAGGATGGAAGTCGCTGGCGATGATCTCGGCCATGGCCCGGACGACGGCTCGCGTCTCAGGCGCCTGCGGCAAGAGGGGCGGATCTGGATAGGCGTCCTCGAGCCATTCGAGGATGGCCAGGCTCTGGGTCAACACCGTCCCCGCCTCTGTCATCAGAGCCGGCAGGCGTTTCTGACGGTTCAGGGCCGCATAGCCCTCGGCATGCTGTTCGCGGGCCAAAAGGTTGACCGCCTCAAGGGCGTATGCCGCGCCCTTGAGGTTCAGGGCGATGCGCACCCGGTAGGGCGCTGCGGCGCGGGCGGCGCTATAGAGCCGAAGGCTCATTCGACGGTGAAAGCGAGCGTCCCGGCGCCCTCGACCTCGCCCACCACCTGATCGCCCTTCACCAGGGGCCCCACCCCATCCGGCGTCCCGGTGAAGATCAGATCCCCGGGTTGCAGGGTCCAGAGCTCGGAGCACTTGGCGATGATTTCGGCGACGCTCCAGATCATGTCGGCGAGGTCGCCGGCCTGTCTGATCTCTCCGTTCACGGCGAGGGTGATGGCGCCCGATGGCGGAAGGCGGCCTGGCCGCAGCGCGCTGATCGGGGCGGAGGCGTCAAAGCCCTTGGAGGCGTCCCAGGGCGCGCCCGCGTCCTTGGCCTGGTTCTGAAGATCGCGGCGGGTCAGATCAACGCCGGCGCCGTAGCCGAACACGAGGTCAAGGGCCTGGTCCGCGGGGATGTCGCGACCGCCTTTCTTGAGGGCGACGACGAGCTCGATTTCGTGATGCAGGTTCTTGGTCGCGGGCGGGTAGGGGACCGGGGCGCCTGGCTCCACAACCGCGTCAGCGGGCTTGGTGAAGAAGATCGGCGGCTGGTCCTTCGGATCGCCGCCCATCTCCTTGACGTGCTTTCCGTAGTTGCGCCCGATGCAGTAGATCCGGTGCACTGCAAATCGCTCCAGGCTGTCCTCGATCGGAAGGGACGGCTGGGCCGGGGCTGGGAAGACGTAGGCGCTCATGGGGGCGTTCTAGGCGATCATCCCTCCAAGGTCACGGGGGTCTTGCGCCGAGGGGCATATCTCATCGGGCTTTGGCCTTAAGCGAAGCGGCGGCCCTACTATCCCCAGTCCCTTGAACGCCAGCTCCATAAAGCCCGGTCACTGGCGTCCGGGACCCAGGGCTAAGCCAGTTTGATCTCCTGCAGGCGTTGCTTGAGGAAGGCCTCGGCGGTGATCGGAAGAGGATAGAGGTCCGGGCGGTCCGGTGTGATCGTGGAGGCGAGGGTGCGGATCTCAAAGTCGGGCGCGAAGTGGAGGAAGAAGGGCATGGAATAGCGCGCGAGGCCGCGCCGATCCCAGGCCGGATTGACCACCCGGTGCGTGGTCGAGGGCAGGCGGTGGTTGGTCAGGCGCTGGAGCATGTCGCCGATATTGCAGACCAATGACCCCTCGGGCGGGTTCACATCCAGCCAGTCGCCGTTCCTGTCCTTGATCTGTAGCCCGGCCTCCTCAGCGCCGAGCAGAAGGGTGATGGTGTTGATGTCCTCATGGGCGCCGGCCCGCACATGGGGTCCCTCGGCTGTCACGGGCGGATAGTGCAAGAGCCGCAGCACGCTGTTGCCAAGATGAACGGTGTGCTCGAAATAAGCGTCGCGAAGGCCAAGATGGCGGGCGATCGCGCGGAGAATAAGGGTCCCGAGGCTGTCCAAGGCCGCGTAAAGGCCGCCGATATAGGTCTGAAAATCCGCCACCTCATCCGGCCAGACGTTGTCCGGCATGGAGGCTTTGAACGGGTGGCCATCCGGGAGCTCGCGTCCCGTGTGCCAGAACTCCTTAAGGTCATAATGCTCCGAGCCCTTGGCGGTCTCGACGCCGAACGGCGTATAGCCGCGTTGGCCGCCCGCGCCGGCCAGTCGGTATTTCAATTTCACCGCGTCCGGAAGGGCGAAGAAGGCCCGGGTCGCCTCTGAGGCCCCCTTGATCAAGTCGGGGGACAGGCCGTGGTCAGACACCACGGCGAAGCCGTAGCGCTCGAAGGATCGGCCAAGCCGGTGGGCGAAGCTTTCGAAGTCGCTCTCATAGGCGAGGAAGGATACGGGCTCGATGGTCACGGACGGCTCTTTCGCTGAAGGGCCAGTCTAGCGGCGGCCCAAGCCTGCGCCAATCATCGCCAGACGCTCGGCCGCCTCAGTGGCCGCCGGCGCCGGGCGGCGGCGCCCCGCTCTTGGGCTTGGGCGCGAGCCAGACCGTCGCCGCCGCGATCATCATAACCGCGCCGATCGACTGGAAAATATGATTGGTGGCCACCATCACCGCCTGGCTCTGCACCAGGGCGTCAAGTTGGCCGAGGGCGGCCTGGGGTGAAAAGCCGTTGGCGCTGATGGTGTTCACGACCTGAGGCGCCTGGTTCAATTGGCCGACCATATCGGCGCGGACCCGTGAAGAGGAGTTTTCCCAGGCGGTGGTTACGATCGAGGTGCCGAAGGCGCCGGCCACGGTCCTTGCGAAGCTGATCAGTCCGGCGGCGCTTGCGGTCTCCTCCGGCTTCACCGATCCCAGGGCCAGTCCCATGAGGGGCACGAAGAAGAACGGCATGGCGAACCCCTGAGCGAGGCTCGGCAGGACCATCTCTTGAAAGCTGATGGCGGAGTTGAAACTGGTCCGCCAGAACATGACCGCGCCCAGCACCGCCACCCCGAAGGAGATCAAAAGGCGCGGATCGAACCTGCGGGTGAGCTGAGCCACGATCGGCGACATCACCACCGCCAGCACCCCGTTGAAGGCGGTGAGACGGCCGGATTCCTCTGCGGTGTAGCCCATGTTGGTCTGCAGCCAGAGGGGCACGAGGACCACCGAAGCGAAGAAGGCGCCGAACACCAGGGGCATGATCGCAGCCGAGACGGCGAAGCCTCGGTATCGGAACACCTTGAGGTTCACGATCGGCTGCTTGTCGGTCAGCTCCCAGATCATAAAACACGCGAACCCGACCACAGCCACGATCAAGAGCGCTACGATGACGTTGGAGTTGAACCAGTCGAGCTCCTTGCCCTTGTCGAGCATGATCTGCAGGGCCGAGACCCAGACGATCAGGAGGCCAAGACCGACCGTGTCGACCTTCAGCTTCTGGATCGGCGTCTCGCGCCCGGCCATCAGACGCATTCCGACCACCACCAGCATGATCGCCACCGGCACGTTGACGTAGAACACCCATGGCCAGCCGTACTCGTCCGACAGCCATCCGCCGAGCAAGGGGCCCGCAATCGGTCCGACCACGGTGGTCATGGCCCAGAGGCCGATGGCTTGGGGCGCCATCTTGGGCGGGAAAATCCGTAGCAGCAGGGTCTGGGACAGGGGCATCATCGGTCCGCCCGCGAGGCCCTGGCACACCCGGAAAAACACCAGGACGGTTAGGGAGTGGGAGAGGCCGCAGAGGGCGGAGGCCATGCCGAAGAGAGCAATGCAGACGAGATAGGTCCTCACCGCGCCAAACCTCTGCGCCAACCAGCCTGTGAGGGGCACGGTGATCGCCTCGGCGACCGAATAGGAGGTGATCACCCAGGTGCCCTGGTTCGGCGAGACGGCCAACCCGCCGGCGATGTTGGGAATCGAGACGTTCGCGACCGACGTGTCGAGCACGGCCATGAAGTTGGACATGGCCAGGATGAAGGCGGCGAACCAGAGCAGGGCCCCCGTAAAGGGCTGGGGGGTTGGCTGAGCCTCGGCGCGCCGGGCCCGTCCCGGAGCGGCGGCGGCGACCGCAGCCATGGCTCAGCGACCCGCCGCGGCGGGGGAAGGGGCGGCGGGAGCGTCCTGCGGCGCGCCGACGTCGGTCAGATGGACCTTGGCCTTCATCGACAGGCCGACCTCCAAGGGGTGTTGGCGCAACTCGGCCGGGTTTAGCCGGATGCGCACCGGCAGGCGCTGCACCACCTTGATCCAGTTGCCCGTGGCGTTCTGAGCCGGAATGAGGGCGAAGGCCGAACCGGTGCCGCCGCCGACGCCGGCGACCTTGCCGTGATAGACCACATGGTCGCCGTACTTGTCCGACACCAGGGTCACGTCCTGACCGACGCGCACCTGGCGCAGCTGAACCTCCTTGAAGTTGGCGTCGACATAGACCTGGCTGATCGGGACCACGGTCATAAGCTCTGTGCCGACGGCCACGCGCTGGCCGACCTGCACGTTGCGCCGGGCGATCACCCCGTCGATGGGGGCTCTGATGGTGGTGCGTTCGAGATCAAGATTGGCCGCGTCGAGGGCCGCTTTGGCGGTCTGAACATCCGGGTTGGCGGCGACCCCAAGCCCCTTGGTGAGGGCCGATTGCGCCTCGAACTGGTTCTTGGCGACGGCGCGGTTGGCGACGGCCAGGGCGTTTGCAGCCCGCGCGGCGGTCAGGTTGGCGACCGCGGTCTGGTAGGCGTTGCGCGCTGTGGTCAATTCCTCGCCGGACACCGCGCCGCTGGAGGCCAGGGCTTCGCGCCGTTCAAGATCGACCTTGGCCTTGGCGAGATCAGATTCCGCCGCCGTGGTCTGAGCATGGGCGCGGGCCAGATCCGCGTCGCGGGCGATGATCTGGGCGCCGAGGGCGTCCGTGGTGGAAAAGTTCTGCTCCACCCGGCGGGTGGCCGAGCCATATCCCGCTTCGGCGCGCAGGGCCGCCACCTTGGCGTCGGAAGGATCGATCACCGCCAGGATATCGCCCCGTTTGACCATCTGGGTATCGCCGACCCGCACCTCGGCTACAGCGCCCGCCACGAGCGGGGTCACCTCGGCGACGTCGGCGCCGACATAGGCGTCGTCGGTCGAGACATAGTGGGACAGAACCAGAAGCCAGTAGAGGAAAAAGATCAGCCCCGCGGCCAGAACCACAGCGGCGACGATCAAAAACAGGCCGCGCCGCTGAGCGCCGCGCTTTTGGTCAAGCTCAGGACTGCGCTCCGGCGCCGGCGGAGCGGCCTGAGCCGCGGCCGCGGGCGGCGCGGCTTGAGGCGGATCGATCTGCGGCTTTTCGGAGGCGGGAGGGGTTTTGACGTCGGACATGGGCAAAGCGTCCTATCGGGAGGCGGTTTGGATGGCGGGGGCCTGAAAGCCTCCCCCCAGGGCGCGCACCAGCGCCACGTCGAGGGACAGGGCCTGGGCGTTGAGATCGGCGAGGGAGCGGCGCGCCTCCAGCAGGGTGTTTTCGGCGGTCAGCACGTTCAGGTAGGGCGAAAGACCCCCGCGATAGCGGGCCATGGCCGCCTGATAGGCGTCGTCGCTCGATTTCAGCGAGCTTTGGGCGTCGGCGATCTGTTTGGTCAAGGAACGCTGGGCGGCGATGGCGTCGGCCACCTCCTTGAGGGCGTTGGCGAGGGTCTTGTCATAGTCGGCGACGGCGGCTTCGTATTCGCCCCGGGCCGCCTTCAAGGCGCCGCGGCGCCGCCCGCCGTCGAAGATCGGCAGGCTGACGGCGGGGCCGACCTGGCCAAGCTGGAGGTTGTGGGTGAAGAGGTCCTGCGGGCTCAAGGCGAGCTGGGTGTAGGCGGCGGAGAGGTTGATGCTCGGATAAAAGTCAGCCTTGGCCGAGGTTTCCTGGTGGCGCGCGGCCTCGGCGCGGAGACGCGCCGCGACGATGTCCGGCCGTCGCCCGATCAGGTCCGCCGGAAGGTTGGGCGGTAGGCCGAACGGGTGAAGGGATGCGGCGACCGGGGGCGGGATCTCAAGTCCGGCGTCGGGCCCCTTGCCGAGCAGCGCCGCCAGGGCGTGGCGCGTCTGCAGGATTTCAAGGTCGAGCCGGTCGATGTCGCTCTGGGCAAGGGGCAAGGTGGCGTTCTGCTGGCTGAATTCACCGCGGGTCTCAAGCCCGTTCCGCAGTCTTTGACCCACAAGGTCCAGGGTCTGCTGGCGCACCTTCAGCGCCTGCACCGCCTCGTCGCGGTCGGCGTAGTACTGAAGGAGGGTCGCGTAGCTCGTGGCGACGGCCGCGGCGAGCTGCAGCCGGGCGGACGCCGCGTCGGCGCGCGCGGCGTCGCGCTGCGAGGTCGCGGCCGCCAGGGCTGCGCGGTTGCGCCCGAAGAAGTCGAGCTGCCAGTTGAGGTCGGCGCCGAGCTCGGGGAAGGCGTTCCATCCTGAGGGTATGTAGCTTGCGACCTGACCCGGCAGGCCGATCGACTGCTCGATCTTGGTGTCTTTGATCGATCCGGAGGCGCTGGCGCCCGGGAGGAGCTCCGCGCGGCTCTGTTGAACCTCCCCTTCGGCCGTGCGCACCCGCGCCTGGGCTTCGCGAAGGTCCGGCGCGTCTTTCAGAGCCGTCGTTATGAGATCGTTCAGCTCTGGATCGCCATAGGCGGTCCACCAGGTGTCGGTCGGCCACAAGACCTCTGGGGCGCTGAGACTTTGCGTTGCGGCATAGGCCGATGGCGTGCTGAGCTTGGGCGCCGGGCCAAGATTGGGTACGCACCCGCCGGCCAGGACGGCCATGAAGGAGGCGCCGGCCAGCATAAGCCGGCGGCAGCGATCGGTCGGGGGGGAGGACATCGCGCGCATCGTCGTCGTCATAGATTGACCGTACCGTACGGTAAGGCTTGATGCAATCATAAAATGACCGTACTGTACGGTTGATTGTTGACCTATCGCATCTGCGAACGGCCGGCCGTTATGGCAAGAGCCAAGGTCGCCGGTTTAGGAGGAAAAGACAGCCATGGGCGCCGGTTCTCACCGTTTGGCTCCGGACGATCGGCGTCAGGCTATCGTCGACATCGCCCGCGAAGTCTTCATGACCGAGGGTTATGCGGACGCGTCCATGTCGGCCATCGCGGCGCGGGTGGGCGGCTCCAAGGGCACGCTCTACAACTATTTTCCGTCCAAAGAGGCCCTTTTTGTCGCCTTCATGCGCCAGGAGTGCGAGGTCGAGGCCGAGATCGCCCACGCCCTTGACTACCCGCAGGACGACCTGGCCAAGGCGCTGAACCACCTCGGCTGCAAGCTCGTGCGCTTTGTCCTGTCTGACAAGGTCCTGTCCGTGCATCGGCTGGTGATCGCAGAATCGCAAAGGTTCCCCGAACTTGGCCGCACCTTCTACGACGAGGGCCCGCGGATCGGCCTCATGAAACTCGCTGAGGTGTTCGGGCGCTGGATGGACGAGGGCCGGTTGCGAAGGGCCGACCCCTTTCACGCGGCCGAGCAGTTCGGCGAGCTCTGCAAGGCCGGCCTGCACCAGCGGAGGCTTTGGAACGTGGCGGTTCCGACGGATCAGGAGGTCGAGGCCAATGTGGACCGGGCGGTAGAGATCTTCCTGGCCTTTTATCTCGCCTGACCGCACGGTTTTATGCGGGGCGTCGCCCGGCTGCCCCGATCCGACCTCAGCCTCTTCGCCGCTCAGGCGCGCTTCAGCTCAGACACCGACGCGAGGCCGTCGGCGCGGAGCAGGGCCGCAAGCTCGCGCTTGATGCGCGCCCCAAGGCCCGGACCTTCGTAGACCAGGGCCGAATAGAGCTGCACAGCATCAGCGCCCGCACGAAGTTTGGCATAGGCGTCGGCCCCTGAAGCGACGCCGCCGACCCCGATCAAGGCAAGGGCGCCGTCCGCCTCGCGAAACGCCCGGAGCATGGCGTTGGAGCGCGGGCCCAAGGGCGCGCCCGAAAGGCCGCCGGTTTGCGCCGCATGCGCCGAACGGAGGCTTGCGGGCCGGTCTAAGGTGGTGTTGGAGACGATCACCCCGTCAAACCCATGGCGACGCACTGCAGCGACGATCTCTCCTGGCTCATCGGGCTTAAGATCCGGCGCCACCTTCAGAAAGATCGGCTGGACGCAGCCGATCTCAGCTCGCGCCTCGGCCAGTCGTCCCAAAAGCGTGTTGAGGGCGGCGCGCGTCTGCAAGGCCCGGAGGCCGGGCGTGTTCGGCGAGGAAATATTGACGGCGATATAGTCGCAAAGACCGGCGAGGCGGCGAAGCCCGGTCACATAGTCCCCGATGCGGTCGGGGGCGTCCTTGTTGGCGCCGATGTTGGCGCCCACGATCCCGCGCCGAGCGCGCCGCTCCAACCGGCCGGCGAAGGCCTCAAGGCCAAGGTTGTTAAAGCCCATCCGGTTGATCACCGCCCGATCCTGCGTCAGGCGGAACAGGCGCGGACGCGGATTGCCGCCCTGGGGCAAGGGCGTGACGGTCCCGCACTCGACAAAGCCAAACCCGGCCGAAAGCATGGCGTCCGCCACCTCCGCGTCCTTATCGAACCCGGCGGCGAGGCCCACGCAGTTCGCCAGGTTAAGGCCCGCGAGGTTTACGGCCAGGATCGGATCCTCCTCCCCTCCGGCTCTTGGGCCAAGGCCGAGCTTCAGCCCCTGGATCGCCGCCCGGTGGGCGTCCTCGGGATCCAGCGCATGAAGCGCGCGCGCGGCGAGGTCGTGCAGGATCAAGGCTTTAGATCCGGAAGGATCGGCGTCATCTCCGCGTCCAGCCCAACCTCATCGATCGATAACGCCCCCTTTACCGGCAGAGCCTGGTATAGGTGAGGAAAGAGCTCGCCCCCGCGCGAGGGTTCCCACTTAAGGCCATCCCCGAAGCCTTCAGCGTCGAAGCCGACGACGATGAGATCGCTCTGGCCTCGAAAGTGCAGTCGCGCGGTCTCGTGCGCCTGCTCGGCGGTGGAGAGGTGGATGAAGCCGTCCTTGAGATCGAGGGGCGAGCCGATATAGGCGCCGGAGACCTCGGCGTCCGTCCAGGCTCTGCGGGTCATGATTTTATAGACCAGGGTCAATCGGGACCTCCCCCATAGTCGGCCGGATAGAAGAGGCCGAGCGCGTCGACGTTATCCCTGTCGAAGCCGAATACGGCCGCCGCGCCCGTGGCCAGGCCGGCGCGCAGGCGCCGTTCGAACCCCGCCGCCCCGGCCCGACCGGCGAGGGCGATGGCCAGGATCTGAAGCCCCGGATTGTGCGCCACGATCGCCACCGTACCGCCAAGGGGCGTATGGCCGGCGGCGAGCAGAACACGCGCGTCGGCCGCATAGAGCTCAGGCCGGGTTTCCAGAACCGCGCCTGGCCATGAGGGCGCGATCGCTTCGGAGGTTTGTTGGGTCCTCAAAGCCGCCGACACCAGAACACGGTCCGGCGTGAAGCCGGCCGCGACCAGGGCGTCTGCGATCAGCCGCGCATCACGCCAGCCCCGCGCCGTAAGCTGACGGTCGAAGTCTTCACCCGAGGCGGCGCGCGCCTCGGTCTTGCCATGTCGGAGCAGGATCAGCCGGTCCATCGGATTACGCCTCTACGCTGTCGCAGCGCCCTTGTCGAAGCCAAGGATCGCCGCGGTCCCGTTCGGCCGTGATGGGTGGCCAAAGGGCCTGGTCTGGCTCGATTTGACGCGGCAAGGACCCTCGCCCAGGATTGCGCCGGCGGACGCGGGATGGCCGGATTGAACCAAAAGGCGAAGGCGCAGCGCCGGTACGCCGCCTTCGACGCCTTACGAGGCGTTGCGGCCATCGCCGTCGTCGTGGGCCATTTCGATCAGGTGATGGGGCGCCCCTGGCCGCCCTATTTCTTCCTCGCGGTCGACCTCTTTTTTCTCGTGAGCGGCTTTGTCCTCGCGACGGCCTACGACCGGCGCTTCGCCGCCGGCCTGACCGCGTTTCAGTTCATGCGGATTCGCGCCATCCGGCTTTGGCCCCTGGTGCTGATCGGTGCAGGGATCGGGCTGCTCAACCAGCTCGACTACGCTTCGCCCATGGGGCCGCAGCTCCACTCCTTCGTGTCGTTTGTCTTTTCCTGCTTCGCCCTGCCGTCTCCGCCGCAGCCGGATCCGAACCTCCTCTTCCCCCTGAACACAGTGTTCTGGACCCTCTTTCTCGAGTTCTGGGTCGCCAACCTCGCCTTCGGCCTGTTCTGGAAGCGGCTTCAGGGCCCCTGGCTGTGGCTTCTGATCCTTGCTGGAGCGATCGGCCTGCTGAGCGCCTTTCAGACCTACCACGACCTTGCCCTCGGCTGGGGCTGGGACAACGCCGCTGTCGGCCTTGCGCGGATGGTCTATTCGTTCTTCCTCGGAACCGCGCTTGGCCGGCGCTTCCCAAACGGCGTGGCGGGACTTCGCCTGCCCGTCTGGCTCGTGGCGCTCGACGTGCTCGGCGTCTTCTTCATTCCGGTCGGGGACCGGTTCTCTGGCCTCGCCGCACTCGTCTATAGTTTGCTCGGTCTGCCTCTGCTTGTGGTGCTGGCCGCGGGAGCCAGGGCGCGGTATCCCAAGCCCGGGGGCCTCCTTGGCGACGCCTCCTACGCCCTCTACGCCATCCACTACCCCCTGATTGTCGAGTTCTCGGTCATCGTGACGCCGAAGATGATCGACCCCGCCGCCCACGGTCCCTGGCGGTTCGGGGCCGTCCTCATCGGCTTTACCACGGCGCTGACGGGTCTCGCGCTTGGGATCGACCGGTTCGCCGATCGTCCGTTCCGGCGCTGGCTAAGCAAGCGATTGATCACGCCAAACCCGATCAGCCCTTAACCCCCGATCAGCCCTTAACCGATGCGTCCTGACGAGAGATGAGGGCGGCCTTACGACGCGCGATAGCTTTGACGATCTGCTTGCCGAGCGAGACAATGAGACGGGTGTCGTTCTCAAGCCGCCATCGGGCGCAAGGCCGCCGACGGCGCGCCCGTCAGGCCCGGGACAGGAAGTCGCTCACCTGATCGATCGCATCGACCAGGCCGAGGCGCTGCACGGCCGCCCCTTCGGGCAGGCCTGAGAACAGGCGGGTCGGCGCTGCGGCGTCCAGCATCACGAAAACGCCTCGATCGTCCGCTTTGCGGATCAACCGGCCGAAGGCCTGGGCGATGCGCGCCCGCGCCAAGGCGTCGTCATAGCTGCGGCCGCCGAAACGCTCGCGGCGCGCCTTGTGCAAAAGATCAGGGCGAGGCCAGGGGATCCGGTCAAAAGCCAGAAGCCTCAAAGAGCGGCCAGGAACGTCGACGCCGTCGCGAACGGCGTCGGTGCCAAGAAGGCAGGCGTCTTCTTCGGCCCGGAAGATGTCGACGAGAGCGCCGATCTCAAGGGGGTCGACATGCTGGGCGTAGAGGGGCAGGCCCCGCTCGGCGAGGGGGGCGGCGATCTTGTCGTAAACGGCGCGCAGGCGCCGGATCGCGGTGAAGAGGCCAAGCCCGCCCCCGCCGGCCGCGGTGAAAAGCTCTCGCATCGCCGCGGCGATCTGGCGCGGATCGTCCTTGGCGACGTCGGTGATGACGATCACGCGCGCGTTCCTGGCGTAGTCGAAGGGGGAGGCGAGGCGCAGGGTCTTGGGGGTTTCGGGCAGGCGCGCTGCGCCCGAACGCATCTCGGCCATGGCGAAGGGCGCATCGTGGGCCATGTCCGCCAGGGTGGCGGAGGTCACAAGCACCCCGTGCGCCGGGCGCAGCACGGCCGCTTCCAAGGGCTCGGTCGGATCGATCCAATGTCGGCGAAAGGCGGCGTCGGCGATCCGTCCAAAGGCGTTGACCGCCATGAATCCGTCGACGAAGAGAGGATGGTCCACCTCATCCTGCAAGGAGGCGAGCATCGCCCGCCAGGCGGGGAGCTCGATGCGCGCGCGCCGATCAAGACCCCGGAGCGCCCCCTCGATCCGCGCCCGTTCGCCTGAAGGAAGCGCGTCGGCGTCCTCGTCGAGCAGGGCCTGGAGGGCCAGGGTTAAGGCCAGAAGCGGCGTCTCAACCGCCAGAAGGGCTCGGGCGGCGTCAGCGGCCGCGGTTTTTACGGGATGGAGGGCAGGACGCGCGGCGCACTCCATGGTCTCGCTGTTGGGGTCTGAGCGCGCGCGGAGCTGGCCTAACACCGCGACGAGGAAGCCCTCCACCGGTCCATGGCTTTGCGGCCCTTGCGGCTCGAGCTGAAGATCAGGTCCCTCAAGGTCCGGCGGCGGCGCGATCCTGGCCGACCAGCCTTCCCCGGGCAGCTCGGCCGCGGCGCGGATGGCCTCGTCCAGGGCTTTTGAGGCGCCTTCACGGTCGGCGAGGAGATCCCCCAGCCTCTGCTTAAGACCCCGGCCGCGCCGCCGACCCTCGGGTCCTCGGATCCATCGGCGAAGCTCGGCCGCCTCCTGACCGGAAAGGCAGGCCGAAAACGCGCTGTCGGCGGCGTCGAACAGGTGATGGCCTTCGTCGAACACCAACCGCTTCAAGGCAGCGGTTTCGCTGTCCGCCGTCTGGCCGCGCGCCTTGCGTGCGCCGTCGAAGGCGGCTTGGCTGAGGACAAGGGCGTGGTTGGCGATCACAAGGTCGGCCCGCCGCGAACCGCGGACCGACTTCTCGACAAAACAGGTCCGATAATGCAGGCAGCCGGCGTGGACGCATTCCCCGCGCCGATCGTTGAGATTGCCCGGGCCGGCCTGCGCAAGACCGCCGATCGCAAACAGGCTCGGCAGCCAGGCGGGGAAGTCGCCGCCGGTCATGTCGCCGTCGCGGGTCACGCGGGCCCATCGCGCCGCCAGGGCCACGCCGACGATATCGACCGCGCCAGGGCCTGAGGCGCGCACGAAGTCCTGGAGGTTCAGGAGACAGAGGTAGTTTTCCCGGCCCTTGCGCACCACGACCTTGCGGGCGCGGATCTCCGGATCCGGATAAAGGGCGTGGCTCTGTCGCTCGATCTGACGCTGAAGGGCGCGAGTATAGGTCGAGATCCAGACCGCAGGCCCGTTGGCTTCGGCGTAAAGGGAGGCCGGCGCCAGATAGCCTAGGGTCTTGCCGATCCCCGTCCCCGCCTCCGCCAGCATCAGGCGGGGCTGGCCCTCGCGCTCACGCGGCTGAAACGCAAAGGCGGTCTCGGCGGCGAAGTCGGACTGGGCGGGGCGGGCTTCATCGAGCCCCGAGCGCGCAAGGAGATCAGCCAGCCGTTCGCGCGCCAGCTCAGGATCGACCGGTTTGGATCCGGGCTCGCCGACCGGGGCCTCGTCTTCCCACTCCGTGAGCCGGGTCCAGACGTCGAGGCCCGAGCTTGGCCAGGCGCGCCCGATCGGCGCCGACTGCAGCGCCGCGCGCACGAGGCTCGCCCACGGCCAGCCGGCCCGCTCCAGGGTGTCCGCGACCGCGAGCGCCTCCTCCCGGCTCGGCCGGGGCGTGGCCGCAAGGTCGGCCAAGAGCGTGCTCGCTGCTAGGCCGAGCGCCTTCGCCTGTGCTTCGAGCGCGCGGGGTTCGGCCTGGCCTAAGGCCACAGCGAGGCCTGTGGGAGACGGCGCGCAGAACTCAGCCGGCCGCACGAAGGCGAAGAGCTCAAGGACATCGTAAAGCCCGCGGCTGCGGGCCGGAGCGCTCAGCCCGAGACGGCGGGCTGTCAGGCTGGCGTGCGCCACCAGGACCGGCCCTGCCCGAAAGGCGTCCCGGGCGGCGCCGGGTTTCAGCATCTTTACCCCCGCGCTGTCGCAGAGCGCGGCGCTCGGCCCAGGCGCGACCGCCAAGGCGGGCGGGAGGGCCAGGGCGAGCCTGGTCTTGGAGGGTTCGCGCGCTTGAGGGTTCACCCCTGCAAGGTAGGGCGCCTCGCCTGCAAACGGAACACGAGCCTTCAGCGCGCCCTCAGGCCTAAAGGCCCTCGCACGCGCCACGCGGAGGCGCGAGGGTCCGGCTCGGGCGCTTTTTATGGGGTTGGCGAAGCCAGGATGCGCTGATCCTGCGTCCCTGAGGCGTCCGGCGTTTCCCCCTTCTTAACCATACCGAACCACTCTGCCCGAACAGGTTCTGATCGCATGTTCGCCCGCCGACCCGCCGCCGCAACGCCCGCGCCCGCCCGCGCGCCCGCCCTCAATGCGGCGGCGCTGCTGAGCAACCCTCTGGCCCTCCCGGCCGGCGTCGCGGCCCTTTTGATCGGCGCCGTCGCCCTTTTCGTCTTCGCGACCAGCGATCCGCACGCAGGCGCGCCCTCGGTCAAAGTCTCCCTGGAGCCGCCTCCTGGCGCCAAGCCTCCCGCCGCCCT
>Ga0116231_10003733_pt1 | contig 31325 bp, 17 predicted proteins | sample S1TSphgellanicum_2_FD_89695 | JGI IMG/M metagenome (GOLD analysis project Ga0116231, IMG submission 89695) | Host-associated microbial communities from peat moss isolated from Minnesota, USA - S1T2_Fd - Sphagnum magellanicum MG | ecosystem: Host-associated > Plants > Peat moss > Unclassified... | reverse complement strand
GAAAAAGCGCCCCCTCTTCTAGTTTTGAGAGTTATAAAACACGCATAACACCCTCCCCTATCATAAAGACTAACCCCCCCCCCCCCCCCCCCCCCCAACCCAGCCCCCAACAATGCCCCCAGGTTCAAAAACTTAAATGGTCTTACTTAGGTCAACCTCCTCTTGTCTAAGAGCCATGAATAATATAGGGGAGAGAGGAACATTGAGTCACTTGACCTAGGGGCAGCCAAAACATTGGGGAGCCAATGGATTTTTCCATTTGTTAAATTTTTATTAAAAAAACCAACCTTGGGGAACAATTTTTTTTTTAAAGAAAATTTATTTCCAACCCCCCTCCCCCCTTCCCTCCAAACACAAAAAAAGGAAATTACATTAAAAAGTTATTTTGGGGGGAAAAAAAAGAGTAGTGGGCCTTCAAAAGGGAGAGCAATCTTCTTTTTTTAATGTGTATTTTTTATTATTTTATTTTGAATTAATATATTTAACCTACCTCTCTAACTTGGCACCCATTTGTTTTGCTAAAAATCCCCAATAATTTTTTAAGTCCATAATATATTCAAGGGAAAACAAAGGGTTTTTTTTTTTTTTTAAGGGCTTTTTTTTCGGTAGACAACATCCAATGAGGAGGCGCCGCGTTTTGACTTGATTGTTTCTTACCGCTCTTTTTCACTCTCCTGCCGTCTGTTAAAAAAGATCCAGTAAGTAGCCGTTTTATTATTCCCGGTTCAAATATTCTGTTTACCGCTCAACTACTTTTCTATTTTCACCGCTGCACAAAAGCCTGAAGGCACTACTTGCTACTTACTACTTACCATTTGTGGTGAAAAACAATTTCAAAAAAAGAAAAACGGGTTCTCACTTTTCTGAAAAAGTGAAAGTTTGAACGTGTTCGTCCATTTCACGTGTGGATGAATCTCATGTATTCGTCCGTTCGTTCGTTCGCTCGTTCGTTCGTCCGTTCGTCCGTTCATTCTCTCGTTCTTTAGTTCGTTCGTTCATTCTTTGGTTCTTTCATTCGTTCGTTCTTTCCTTAGTTATGAATGCGACGAACAATCGAGCTAACTTTTACACAGCTGAGACATGGAAACCGAACGAACACGCCTAAAAGTGAACGAACGTTTCAAGACGGACGAGATCGTTCGTTCAGGGACTCTCTTCGCTTTTCGAGGGCGCGTGGGACGACGGGAGAGAAGACGAGAAGATGAACAAGAAGGAGAAGACGAGGAGGAGCGAAAGGTTTCAATGCGATGGTGCGCGCGATGGCATTCGCCGTCTCCGCGATGGGCTTTGGATCATATGTGGGCTTACTACTTCAAGGGCAGCTGTAGGAGCTTCTTTTGTTCTCTGCTCGATTTCTGACAAAAGGATATTATGGACTGGGTTCTATGGACTCTCAAGCTATTTCCTTCAAGTGGAGAGGAGAGAGCTCTACTGGTTGAAAGAGGGCAATTCTGAAGTTTCCCAGACCAAAACGGATGATCTTCAATATTGCTGTCTGATAGTCCACAGGGTTTTGCAGTGATGAATATCTACTGGATCACGCCACTATCGGTAAGTTCAAGTATATTGATAAAATCAGACAGCATTTGGATGGGAGACACAGTTGTGCATTTGCTGATGATGGCGCTCACTTTGTTTTCTCTTGCTTATATTAGTGTCTGTTCGCAGAATATAATGATTCTTGCCACCGTTTCGCAGATGGTTTGCACTTCAGTTCATTTAGGGTTAGGGTTCCTCTACTTCTACCCTGTGCTGGCACTTCACTATCATTGTTAAAGACTTAGTTGGTTGTTTCTACCATGTGATTCAATGTGAACACAATCCTGCACAGTTGTGGGATTTGGGACAGACTGAGGAGTGAGAGAGAGAATGAAATATTGGAGATGGATGTGCTTTCTAACCTATAGTTCAAGTGCTGTATGATGAAGACCATTATGACAGCAACTTATTCTTCACTTGGAGATGGTTTTCCTTGTGTTGCACCATGTGAGTCAATACCGAAAGTCTGTTCAGCTCTTCAGCAACTGAATTGGCAAGTTAGAGACAAGCAATTATGTTTGCTTGTAACCTCAACAGCAATTTTGGGTTCTGGGAGATTTTGAAAAAGGTGATGGCAATCTGCAACTCTATACGGACCCTGGTTTTCTGAAGGATGTGTACACAGGACTTGACTACATATTCACTGCAGCATATGCTGATCTGTAATTCCTAGCAATTCCAACTTCTGTTTCAGTTTGTGTGTAGGTAAATATCTTGCTTTCTTTCATGCTCTCTCCCACCCCATTTGTTTGGGAGTGAGGTTACAGGTGTGGAACATCAAGATACCTTTTGAAATGCTTCATCTGAAAGTGGCACAAAGAAAATTTCAAAGATAATCAACTCAAAATGAACACTTCCAAGGTGCTGAATCCATCATTCCCATCCTTTGTTCAATGACTTCAAGGCTGCCTCATGTGCCAGGGGAACAAGCATAAATTTCTCTTGGTTTTCCATGGGATTTGTGGGTTTGAGGACATGACAGCTGCAACATCTGTGATGCAGGATGGCAGGGAAGGCATGGAATTAGAGATGGCTCTTGAATATGTTCTCTTTTGTTCAATGACTTCAAGGTTGCCACATGTGCCAGGGGAACAAGCATAATTTTTCTTGGTTTTCCATTGGATTTGTGGGTTTGAAGACATGGCAGCTGCAACATCTGTGATGTGGATGGCAGGAACATTCAAGAGCCATCCACATCACAGTAATGTAAATCTGGTCTTACAATGAAACTACATTTGGTTGATGATCATGTTCAATCAAACATGGACTGGTCACAAGTGTCTTGTGAATTTGAGCAAATATACACTCTGCTTTGCACTAATCTACAATCTTTTCTGTTGCAAGCTTCAGTCATGAACTGGGGGGCAGATAAGAAGGTGAAGAAAACTGTCCAGGCCCAGCAGTCTGAAGGACAGAGAAAAATGGCTTCTGTCATGTGATGATCACTCTCTGTTGCTACAGGTTGCTACAGAACCATGTGACAAGCCCATTTCTGCCATTGGGCCAATCTATCTGAAATTTCCAGCTACTTAACATTCATTTCTCCATAGACAGACATCATTCCTACAATTCTAACTCAGATTGACAAATGCTTTCTGCATGTGCAGGTTTTCCTGGCCAACGGAAGAGGTAGTAGAAGGGAACGAAGAGTCTATGGAACCATGACTGTCGTTCAGGAGGTTGATGCTCCACAGCAACTGTGCACAGTGACTCAAAGCTGCGTTTTAGATGTGGTGCAACCACATTTTTCTGCAACAAATGCACAAAAGTGTATCAGGCAGCAAAAGTAAAGACCCTTTCCCTAAAAGGAAACATACAAGGAGCATAATCTCCGCATTTCAATACACAAAACATAGACTCTGCTATTCACTACAAAAACATGATGGGTGACTTCCACATTATAGAGAAAAGGCATGTGCAAAATACCAAAGACCAATCACATATAGCTGTCATTGTACTCAACATACAATCATTCCATGATGCACAGACTCCAGGAGACAGAGGGACTACAAGAGAAAACAGATGGCCCATTAAATATAAATGTACAAGAGTTACTACATTTAATATAATGGTCAAATACGGACAAGGACCTCACCTTGAACATTTCAATAGGACAGAAATGTGTTCCATTGCAGCCCTGCGTACATAAACCCCCAAAACTCATTTGGTTGTCAATCTTGAATCTTCCCATAATACCATACACCTGCTGATTAGTGATCTCACATGAATACATCAACAGGGAAACCATCATCTCCATGCTCCCTTCCAACTAAGAGTTTCCATGTCTGGTAAGCAAGGCTTGATTTAAATTGTAATACAGCAGGTGCAGTGACAAAAGAAACTGGAAGGAGGGACACATACGGGCATGGATACAGATTTCTCATTGTGCAATGCCTGCACAAGAAATTCTTCTCCTGTACCATTGTCCAAAGAGCACTTGTGAAGCACAAGAGCTGTGTTTGCTCCAAATGGTGCGACCATAGCACCTCGCCACACCCGATGTTTTGGAGGCCTTGGAGGAGCCTGGAAAGGTTCTTCACTCTGAATACTCTTCACATCTACAGGAGACATTAGCGCTCATGATGAAAATTTCCTCAAACTAAAACAATTTCACACAAAATGTACCAGTTCCTGCACACTCACCAGAAATAGAAAGCCAACCAAAGTTCAGAGTTGGCAAGCACACACTGGAAGAAGAATTTGCTTGCATTACCTACATGAGCTCATTTGCTTCAGTGATCTGACTAGTTAATTCCAATACAGCAGCACTGTGTCCACCATACCAGGCACAAGAGGACTTACCAACATCATCAAGGAACAAACCAAGAAGACAGATGAAAGGTATGACAGTCTCTGCATGTGCAAACCGCAATCTTGCTTTCTCTGTTGCTGTGTCACTGTTAGAATCTGCAAGGAAATGTAGTGTGGAGTTACAGAGTTGCCAACTAATCACTATCTTCAGTGATTCGTTTTCTTTACCTGTTGGAACACAGGAGGCTTGCTTGTCTAGTCATTCACCCTACCATAACTAACTGCATATGAGGGGCTGTTGATTCTCTCAGAGACCAGGCAAACATGAGAGGTTACTGTGATTGTGAATAGCCGTTCACAGCTCTATGGAATTGTGAGGCGATGAGAATAACACTCTTTTACAAGTTGACCATGGCAAAGCCCACATGATCCTTTGTCAAGAGCAGAGCATTCTTGACCATCATAAGAAAACGCCTCATTACTCCTCCCTATCAGCAAATACACTTCGTTGCTCCACTCAAAACCCTTTCTAAAACATTTCTTTTGTGAAGAATAACAACACACCTTTCAGAGTTGCCATTGCGCGATCCATGCTTTGAACAACATCCTCCAGGAGGGGCACCCCCATGCGATAGTTGAGAGTTTCTCCATATCCCTTCAAGTGATGCATCTGCAGGTCATCTGCCCACTCCAGCGACTCAATCTGTTTGTAAAACAAACAAATCTTACAGTGAGTAGCTCTGTCAAGTTCCCAATGCGTCAAATACACTTTCAATCACATATGAATGTCAGCCCACCATCATTCAGTCTCTAGGATTTGACTGTTGTTTGTTGCATCATTTTGTGGCAGCAAGCCCAAGGCCACCACACAGACACCTATATAGAATACATCCTGGCCAAAAGAATTGGAAGCTTCTTATCAAAGTCAGATAAGCCAAACCCACCTCTTCAGGAGTGAAAAGTCCACAAGCACGATCAACAATGTCCAGCAAAGATGCCTCCTGTGAGGACCACAAAATGTCAATTGCAGGAAGAGCACCAAACAGGACCATAGTATCATAACAAATTTAGAAGCAGCACAAGGTCTGCCTATCAGCAACCAGGTGCAGCAAACTGACCCTTGGCCTATCTGAAAGCACCTCCAATTGCTGCCAGAGCTACTGAATGAATGTCATAGTCTCTGTATTTGCATAAAACAATCATTGTGGGGTAGAACAGAGGAATGCTGCAAAAATCTTCAGAGAAATCTTCTCGGCAAAGATCTTGGTATGCAGACAAGCATTCACTCTAGTCCTAGCTGATATAATGCTGTCAAGATCCCAGCAACCGGGCAGAAGAATAGTTTGCAGTTGATGCCACAACTTTGCATCAAGAATAAATGCCAACATCTGTATCAGAAATGAAAGCGATGCAAACATCTGAAAAGCTGATGGATAGGCTGACAAGTTCATGAGAAGTACAGATTCCACAAGACCACAGATTACTGGCTGAGCAAAAATAGATTATTGAAGGGAGATATCAAAGTTATTCCAGCTGGAAGCTTCTTAACTGGGGGTGTGCAGGAGTCACATGCACATGACTCATAGTCTCTATACAATTAACATCTCTTCAGGCATGAAGTAAACCTTACATTCTTGCATAGCAGCCACAAGGATGACACATCCTCAGCTGTTACTGCCACCCCAAGACGTTCTTTCACTGCCTTTGCCACCAACTCATATACCTCAGCTTGCAATTTCTCAACAGCTGGCATTCGATACTTCTTTGATTGCTGCAGCACACCAAAACCATATGTTGGTCAAGCTCTGCAAGTGGCAAGAGATTTGATATGAGTGCAAGTGCATCAACACTTATTGGGCTTGGTTCCTCTGGCCACAGAACCCCTGCCAAGACTAAAATGCAGAGAGTAAGAGAGCTGGAGGGTAACCCATAGTAACCCATAGATTGTGCTCATAGGATTGCACCCATTCCCTGGATCTGGCAGACTGTTTGGAAAGAGAATTGAACACAAACAGAAAAATAGGGAGAGATAACGAACCTTGTATGCCATGCAAGTATCATGAAAACGAAGGTGAATATCATTTCCTTTACTATCACTGACAACAGCAAAAGCTCGTTGCTTTCCAGGACCCAGCGTCCCCCTGCCAGCAAATGAGCCTATTCCAAAAGCCACAGCACTTGCTGATGACCTTCCTACCTGTCAAAACAGTTTTCATTTAGCATACCCTTTGAAAAAGCACACATTGCTGACCTCATTTCCAAGCTATTTCAGACTTGATAAACTGTCAAAAAAGCATCACAGAGCAAAATCTGGAAAGCCACTTTCTGACCTACAAGTAGGTACTTGACAGGGTTTTGCAATAGCTCTGCAGAACTATCTTCCATAGAACCCTAGAATCCACTCACAATTGTTGAAGCCGGGCTCCACAAATGTGCAGCATGAAATCCTCAAAGCAAGTGATAACTATTGAATCTTCAATTGCTGATTAGTGTACAAGCCTGACTATCTGTATGTTGCCATATTTAGATAGTTATAACATATAAAAACAGGTCTACTCCAGCTAACAACAAAGGAGAACAACAGGACTGCAGGGTAGAATAGAAGCAAGCCTTACCACATCCACTGCTAAAATCACCAACTGATGCAGATGTGCTGTTCTCATTTCTGAGTTTGAATTGAAAAGCTCTATAACTCAGATCATGAAGCACTGAACATCCCAAATCATGTCTCTTTGAAGGAGAAGGGAAGAAACACATCACTAACTCAAACACAGATTGATGACTACCTGTGTGGTGATGATTGGGTACGTCTCTGGATGGTATTCATCTTCAAAAATCTCAGTGTAATTGTTGTGGTATCTCTGTGCCAAGTAATACATTTCCTCCTCCCCTATTGGAAGTAGCTCCCCTCCCACCTTCTTTCCTTCCCAAGGTGACTTCCAATCCCTCATCCATGCAGGTGCAGTGTTCCCTGCTTGTGCTGCTACCTCATGGAGCCTCTTGGCCAACTTTTCCAGCTCCTTAATGCGCTTCTTTGTGGGACCCCTTGTACCGTGTCTTGCCTGCAAACATTGCCTCCACAGAAGCAATACAGTTCAATCTACAAATTGAAAGATTTTGCTCCCCACTAACGTTATGATAAGTCCTCAGCAAACAAGTGGGGCATAGACTGTAATAACAGAATAGCTCAATTTGATAATGCTGAGATTTCTTCAATCAAATCTACAAAGGAAAAATCATACTCACCACTAAGTTGATGTGAATTGGGGTACAACCTACAGGCACATTCCCAGGATCCTCATATCCCGCCATTAAGCTCTTCCCCCATTCATATCTAGACATCAATCCATATGTCAATCATACACACAGCACATGGACACAGTCACTCTAGAGACAACCATAATATACAACTTGCTCTGTGAAAATCATTTCCTCAAAAATTTGCACATTGAACAAAGGTTGCAAAACAAAGAAGACATAAAGAGTTGATTAAAAAAAATTCCAATCACTCAAAATCTTGGAATACTGGACCATGCTTCATATATTTCTTGGCCGGTAAGTATTCTTCCAAGTACATCAACACAGCTTTTTTGGCAAACGCTGATTCTTGATCTGGATTCTCAGAAGGCTGAATTCACATACCATCACCGAACATCGCTCACAATTCCAGGGAAAGATGATTGTTTAATATACAAAAAACCCCTAAAAATCACAAGTTTTTGGTGTTTATTTCCATTTTCTGGAATAACATTCGCCAAGTTGTGAAAATTCGCCAAAAATAAAAACACTGCGTCTGTGTGGATTCTTGGTGTGGAATGAACTTCCAATAACTTTCTTGGCTTGAAAGTATTGGCTCACAGGTTCTCAGAATTGTTGCAATGAGTGGTGGGTACTCGTAGGGTGCGGCTGTGCATGCAAACCCTAAAAGAAAGCCAGTAGTTTGGAAATGAGGAAATAACAAAAACCTCACCTGGTTGAACTTGACAAGTGCTGTCTGACATCGAATCCCGCTTCTCCTGCCTGCACACTCTCCAACCCCCTTGAACAAAACACTCCCAAAAAAGCTATAGCAAGTACATAAAAGAAGAAGGGAGCTACCAACATTCCCATCGCTACAAATGGTTTTCCCTTCTAGTCCGCTGCAAAAATCTCCTCACGGCTTCTCCAGTCCGTCCGTCTTTCAAGAGGAAAATCAAAGCCACAACTCTTCCTTCATTTCCTTCGCCGTAATAATAATCCCTTGCGTCTTAATACCCAAAAAATTCAAAAGACAACCCAACATATGAAATCATTCTCGCACAGAAATGGAATCCACAGATTTGGTTTCTTTGCTGCGTATCTACGCGACTGCAAGAAGAAAGTTTTTCCAACGAAAACGAAAACGCTCGACCGCGCGCGCAGGCACAAAGTCGAAAAGAAGAGAACGAGTCTCCTTTGGAACCAGGGCCCAAAATCCAGATCTCGAAATACGTGTCGAGTGCAGATGACGTATATTTATTCCAATTTTGGGACCTCGTCTCGGCGAAATTTCAGGCCCTGAAAAAACACTGACCCGGTCTCTATAACTCGAAACTATTTCACCGAAGATCTTGACACGTGGCTGCATGACGAAACGTGGCGGTGCATGACAAAAGAGCGTGTGGGAACCTGAGTTGGCAGCCTCGGATTGGCTTCTCTTTAAGGAAATAGCCGTTTTTATTTTTTGGACTGACAAGGTGACAAGTAACAACAACATAGGAAAGAGCCCCCTTTGTGAATGAAATTCATGGATGAAATTCATGAGTTTTTTAAATAGTAGTTCATATGCTCGTGATTTTCAGGGACTATAATGATAAAGACAATTCAAAGGTAATGTGTCAATTTATATTTATATTTGTAATACGTGTGTTTTTTTAAAGAAATTCATGGCATTTGTAAACATTTTCAATTGTAATTTTTCATATTCTCTTTGAAAATGTTTATAATCTATTTGAGCAATGCAAAACTTTCTTTATCTATTTTGGCATTGCTCATCACCATGTCGCTCATACATGTTTTGTATTGATTTATATATACATCAAAATTAAATCACTTTATGAAGGAAGAAAATTGCTATGATAGAAGGATGGTGACAAATTATGATTTTGCATGATTTTTGTATGATCATACATTTGCCATTTGCTTGACCTTGAACGCCATTCGTATTACACCAAAAAATTTATAGACAATTGAACTTTGATTGAAGTTCATGTGGTGTACCTTGTGGTGTTAAAGTATTAAAATTCCCTCGGATATAATGGTTCATGTTTGAACTCACCAATAGAATTTGCAATTAAATAGGTATGGTAATCACTTGGAAATTGATCCATGATAAGAGAATTTATTTCATTGATGACTTCATTTTTGGATTCAATAATCTTTGATGACAATATAATTGATTTCAATATATCGTTGTTCTAATTTTTCATAAATGTTGTCAATCAAATCATCAATTGATTTTAAGGTAATGCACATGTCATCTACAACACAAATCATATCATCTTTGTTCATATTGTATGTTGTTTCACAACTTTCATCAACTTGTCAAAAATTGAATAAAATCATTATGTTCTTGTGCATCTCCTCCTTCCAATTGTTGGATCCACATGTTGATGTTTAGGTGCGTGACCTCCATGTGTTGCCCACAAATATGATTTCTTGATACATGTTGTGACAATAACCTCATTATTTTCATTTTTGACCATTGATAAAACTTGATTGAAATGGCCCCTAAATATGGTGGTCTTGTTTTTAAATGGTTTATCTTGGTAAATGAGATGCATAAAAAATGTGACATTTTTTACTGACCAATCCACCATTTCAACAAAATGGTGATATGTCATTGGACATTCATGCCATATAATGAATTTTAACATGTGTAATCAATTCAAATGTACCCGACTTAATGGAAATGTTACATCTGAAAAGGGTTTTTCAATCATGAATGGGTAGTTCAATTTCTTTGAAGTAACAAGGTTATCATTCCTAATGATGCCATCATAAGAGCAATTTCACCTTTCAATTGGATGTCAATGAAGATGAGGTTGTATATAAATGTTTTGTTTATTCCTCTAAATCCATCCACAAAAAATAATTTTAATTCATCATGAACACCATTTTCAAAGGAATGATGCACCACATTATATAAAACTTGTTATTGACATTGAAATGTGGTATGTTTGATTTTTATTTTTTTTCTAAAACTATGGTGTTGTAAAAATATTCATCTTATATTATGGTTGGCAAAGTTGTATTTAATTGTGTGCTTTCATTTGACATTTGTGTGTTTGAAAATTCTAAAAATTAGTCCAAAAGTGGGGTGTAGTTAATGAACTTCAATCATTATAAAACCTTCAAACTAATATAGGTTCACCCCATCATAGTGTCATGGATGCCAACATTAAACATGATCACATGATGAATGGAGTTCATTCCTATGGATTTACATTTATGATTTCATGGTCCATTCATAATTCACTTGTAATTAATTTGTAATTCATTCTTAATTAATTACTATATAACTCCTAATTCACTTTCAAGTTTTTTTGTAGTCCATTTTTAACTGATTCATAATTAATTTTGAATTCATTGTTAATTAACTCACAATTCATTTGTAATTATAAATCATTTTTTAAAACTTCCTTAATTGGTGAGAACATGGGAACCTTTGTGGAAACTTCCTTGAACTACATACCCCAAAGGGATATAGATAAAGGTAGGACTCCCATTACATTCAATTTGTTCAAGATTGGTTTAATGTACAATCATACACCATAACCTTTTTTCTTTTTTTTTCTATGTGTATATACGTTTTCTTATTTTATCACAATAATATTTTTTTTATACTTTGGTCTTGCACACTTTGTGTTCTTAACTTTAACCTTTGTGTTTTTGTTTTGATTGTTTTGTTTTATGTTTTGAATTTAAACTTAAACTTATCATTTTGTCATCCATCTTTATAATTTTTGTGTTTGTAACACATAATCATTTCACTTTGTCTAAAGTTATGTCACTATATGGTCACTATGTAATCATTATTCATTAACATAATTCACTAGTACTTGAAGTAATTAAATATAGTAAATATGTTTTTTTATGTTATTGTTTTAAATACCTTCGATTATTATACCCTATGTTATTCTCGACCATTCTTAACTATAATATCATAAAATAATACAATATTTCCATGTTTAAATGATTTTGGTTTCAACTAGTTACTATGGTAATATTTCCATCACTTTTGAATCGCGTATATATTTTGTAACATCTATTGATCAATTATTTCACACTATGAGAAAATGAGGTGATTTGCAATTAACCTTGCAATTTAGTTTTTATTACAATGACCATGTTCAACTCATTTGCAACTTATTACAACTTAGTGTATTTTTATGGGTGTGAGTGTTATTGAACAAGTTACATGAGTTGCAATTAATGCAACTCATTGTATGTGAAATCATTTACATATGCAACTTGTGTAACTCATTTCCAACTATGTAAGAACAACTACTATGCAATTGTATTATAACTAGTTTACAATTACTCTAGCAATGTCAACATGATGTCACTTTTCATTGGTCCATCAGAATTTGACATGTGACACTATGGGGATTAATGGGTGAAAATTATTTTCTTTTTGAAATATTGATTTTCACATCCATTATGATTATTCATTTTATATGGTCTTAAATTGTGACACATGGCATAATCAAAAAAATTCGTGTGGCATATTAATTGAATTTTGAAAAAAAATTTTAAAAAAAATTTATTTAGATAGTTAGTAGGTCGATACATAAGCATAAATAGATAGGTAGGTAAGCAAAATTAAATATCTTGGTGGGTCCTACCTACTTACTTAAATATGTAAAACATACCTACATACCTACATACCTACCTACTTACATTACATACCTATTTATTTGTAGGCAAATAAACATGAAGGTGAAAGGTAAACAAGTTAAAGAGTGGCCATATAAAATATTTTATTTTATTTTATGTTTTGCCCTTAAGGTTAAGAAAATTAACACATGAATTTTAATGTGAGCGCACAAGAAAAACACCTTCTTTATATAGTTTATGAGATGAGATTCAAGGATAAAACATATGGGTGCTATATTTTAATTGCAAATTAGGTTGCAACTAGCAACAACAATTCCATCATTCTTTGTGTTTTTTTAATTTAAAAATTATACAATGAAATAAGAATTTATATTATGATTTTATATTTAAATTAATTACAAAATTTTAATAAATTAAAATAATCATTTTTTTGAATTAATCAATTTAATTCAAATAATTATATAATCATTTGGAGCCCCAAAATTAATTATTGGGATTATTAGAATTTAGATAATGAATCATATATTATTTTAAAGTAAACCAATAAATATTAAGTATCTAAATTTCAAATTTATGAATTAATTAAAGTTTAAATTAATAATTAATTATTTGATTAAATTAATAAAAAATTGAATTAGATTTATTGATTTAAATTAATCATTAAATATTAATAAACATGTAGTTGTTAATGAGTTATTGAATAACAAACTCATTATTAAATTTTAAGGATGAAATATGAACTTATTTTGTTATTACCTTATTAACACTTGAACAACAATTTGAAAATAGTGGAAAAATAATATTTTTATAGTGTCAACATAATGGCATAATTAGTTGTATTAATGGGAATTATAATGTCACATCTAATGGGTGTTGGAAATGGGTGCACATGGCATGATCATATGCGTCAACATTATACATTAGTTACAATGTAATTGTTAATTGTGTAATACATTTACACTAATTGAAATGTAATTAATTAAAGTGCAACTTGCCATAAAATCAAACACAATTGATTACATTTGTATGTACAATGCGTACATTACACCATATCATGTGTCCCATTTGAAACTAAGTCGCAAAGTTACATTATAATTATTTGATTGTTTTACGTGAATTTTTTTTATTAATTACCTATATTTTCATGTTTTAGTTGTAATGTAGTTATATGTTAATTATTTATGAACTTTAATTTTAGGGTAGTGTGGTTTCTACGACAAGATTTTTCATAGTATCATCCAATTTTTCCAATTGGTTGTGTTGGTCCATAAGTGAATCATCGAAAGAAACTCATTCATTCTATGCAATTCATTAGGAAAACATCTATAGTTATATGGGTAATATTGTTTATTGGCCATAAACTAATTGAAACAATGTCCTAAAGATCAACAATGATCTTATAAGTTTTCTAATAGGCCCAAAAAGCCACAAACAACTTTGTGTTCCAATCAAAATTAATCCCCATTATTGTTTTTGTCAAGATTTTGCATAGTAATCCATAATCTTATTAGTTTGGATGATATGGGGTAGTTTTCCAATGTTAAATCAAATTATTTTTAGTCAATTTTTTAATAATGGCATTGAGAATGTTGATTCCATGATTATTCATTAATTCCAATGGACACCCAAATTGAATAATGATATTTTCATATAAAAAGTGGGACACCACTTTGGTGGTATAACACATTGCTTGTAACTATTAGATGAAGGTTGCAACTATCAGTCATTGTTCATCCAATCCAAACCTAGCACATATGGCATTTCAAGAAAGGTTATAAAACCTTTATTTGCAATGGTGCCATTAATAAAATAGTGCAAAGTGGCAATAACAAACAATTTGCATTATGCCATGACTAAGAGTGAATCTTTTAAACTTAAAGTGAAAAAAATCCAACAGATGGTTGACACATGGGTGCACCATAATGCATTGCTTGGAACTATTAGACAAAGGTTACGACCATTAGTCATTTTCATCCAATTTGAATTTGCACATTGCATCACAATTTAAAGGTTGCAAAACCCCAACATGCAGTTATACCACAAATAAAATAGTGCCAAATGTCAATAACAAACAATACACAATATGTCACTAAGAGTGATTTTTTGCAATTTCGAGTGAGAAAATATCCAATAGATGGGCAAACACATGGGCACACTACAATGCATTGCTTAGAATTATTAAACAAAGGTTGCAATAATCAGTCATTGTTCATTCAATTCAAACCTGTCACATGGCATCACAAAAAAGGTTACAAAACCGTAACATGCAACAGTAACACAAATAAAACAATGCCAAATGTCAATAATAAACAATCAACAACATGTCATTAAGAGTGAATCTTTGTAACTTCAAATGAAAAAATGTCCAATAAATGGGCAACACATAGGCATGCCACAATGCATTACTTGCAACTATTAGAGAAAGGTTATGACAATCAATCATTGTTCATTCAATTCAACCTTGTTACATGGCATCATAAGAGAGGTTTCAAAACCCCAACATGTAGTGGTACGACAAATAAAACAATGCAAAATGGCAATAACAAATAATCTGCATTATGCCACTACAAGTGGATCTTTGCAACTTCAAGTGAAAAAATGTCCAATAGATGGGTGACACATGGGCACACCACAATGCATTGCATGCACTACAACAAACGTGTCCTTGTACACTAATTGATTTCATTAGATTATGAGTGAATACATTGGTTATACTGAACGAGGCTTGGTGGGGAAGCAATGAATTCATTGGTATAGTGAACATGGACTAGTGAACTGCGTCCACATTTATATAATAATGATGCAACTAATAATCATTATTAAATCAAAACCTCATGCATGGCATCACAAGAAAGGTGGCAAACCATGGCAATGTGGGCATGTGTAATACATATACGTTTGAATAACCATGTAGATTTTTGAAACGTGTCAAACATTTATTAAAACATCTATTGTAATACACAATTGATTAAAACAATTCCATTTAATGGAATTCACTTTACATTTTACACATCATAGCAAGGTCATCAATGACATGGAATTTCAATATTAAGCCAAAATAAAAAAATCTTAGTTGATAAGATGATTGGGCTTTGCAACTAAATGTCTTTTATGATTAAATGGGGGAAACGACATGGGTTTACCAACTCATGGGTGATTAATTACATATGTCCTTTCTGACTAGGACGTAGTTACAAAGCCCAATCGTAATACCCAAGATGTGTTGTTGTGTAGAATGCATGCCCATGTGTCGCCTATTAATTGGATTCTTAAAAAAATAAAAAAATTCCCACTTGTTTTCATTTTATTTGATGACTAATAATTGATAGTTGCAATGTTCAACTTCTAATATTCATTCTAAAATACAATCATTGAATATTAGTCACATAGTGCAAACTTATAATTGTTTCCACTTGTATTTACCATACATGTCATAACATCACATTACCATTGAACTATTGCATTTTCTTATGAAACAATGTGTCACTTTAGCATTTGACAATTTTATTAGTTTCAATAAACAACCCATCTTCAACTTCATGACTTCGAATCTATATTCACAACTTGGCTTTAGTGTGTTTCTTTCCAAGTTGCTAAACCTAAGATGCACACCATGATTTTTTGTAATGACTTCGGGAATTATAACATTCATAACTTTAAATTAGCTTGCTTTGTGTTATTATACACCCGTGTAGTTATTTTAGTTTGAAATTTCATTAACACTAAAAATGTTTGCATTCAAAACGAATGTAATCTAAAATGCTTATTATTATCATAAGACTCATTATTACCTTGATCATCATAACAAATACATGTTACTCTACCCAAAAATATCAACAAGATGTCATATTGACTACAATTACATAGTCATTAAACCACATATGGCATGTTGGTGTCATTCACCAATACCAAGTGATTTATGTGATTATGTAGTCATACATTTTTTTTTAAAAAATTGCACCCAATTGAACAGGCCATGTGTTACAATGATGGTTACTACCTTATACATCATATTTTGCACAAACATAAACATTAAGCCAAATCTCAAGTTGAAATTATGATTGTGGAGGGGTGATCTAGTGGATGTAATTATGTGAGAAAGTAACATTGAGTCAAACCAATTTAGATAGTCCAAATTTCTTGCAATAATATCTCTAAATATGATGCCCATGGGTTCATGATCACAAAATCTTCCCACCAATCTATTCCCCACCATTCACCATGCCATAATAACATATAACATTTAGAATGCGTGTTGTTTAAGGCCATTTCCACTAATTCCACATTGGATTCCAAATAGCATAATGGAAACAAAAATTTATGGAGTCAACTCTTATGAAGTACCTAAAAATAGAAAACAAAACAAAATCAAGTTGTGATGTCTTCTTTGCTTCAATGCCAATTGAACCCCATGACCATTTAATCACATGCTAACATTGGGAATTCCATGGCAATGTCTTTTAAGGGCATGCTTGTGACCGTCTATAAAATACAATGCACATACTCTCAATTTTCATGTCACAATATTTCAACCACAAACCAAAGAAAATGAACCTATAATTTTGCAAATATTTAGATTTGGATGTTACATTGAATGCATCACACCTTATATATGGAGTATTGACAAATGCATATGGTGACCTTGCACATAAAGACAGACAACAGAACATGTTTTCTAACTTCATGAAGGTGAAGTTAAAACAACAAGTGGCTTTGCCACAAGAGGCTCCAAGCCAAAACATGGTTCTAAATGTATTCAAAAATGAAATCATCTTTGCTTCATTTGACCCAATTATTACAATTTGGGATAACTTACCCATTTATACTTGCATCCTTCCATTAGGCTTGTGGTTGATTCTCCTCCATCCCTTATACTTTGCTCATAATGAGTTTCTCCCACGCCTTTGCAGGACATAACAAGAAGAGGATGGTGTTAGAATCACTATGAAAAGTAAATTCAATACTCAAGGTAAGGGTAAATAAATACATCTTTGTATTGTGCAAGATTGACATATGTGTGGAACATCTTCCTACACTCCTTTTGTAACTAAGTTGAAATGTATGTACTTTTTTAAGGAGTTAAAAATTGAGCTAACTTGCAAATATTTTTGCACATGTATTATATGGGCATGCCATCATTATGAGGAAAAAGGTGTTTTGCAACTGGCCTTGTAACTCAATTTTGAGTTGCAGGGGACATTTGCAATTCATTATATTTATATGTCATGAATGTTCACGGACAAGTTGCATGAGTTGTAGAGTTGCAACTCACTATATATATGATGTGATTCATTGCAATTCAATTGCAACTTAATCAAAATAATTCATTTTCAACTACTACGCAATTTCATTATAACTACACCCATGATGTCATACTAACGTCATTAATTGTCATCCATATATTAAAATTTGACATGTGGCATTATGAAGATTACACGTGGCATAATTAAAAATTTACCACATGGCCTATTAATTATATTTTGGAAAAAAAAATTTTTTTTTTAATATTTAGGGAAGTCATACATAACCGTAGGTTGGTAGGTCTTAAAACTTACATACTATGTATTTACTTAAGACCTCACTACCTACCTACCTACCTACATAGGTAGGTATAAAAATAAGAGCTACTTACTTATCTAGGTAGGTAAGTAGGTAGGAAAGCACAAGACTAAGTGCACTAAAAATTAATCATGTATCTATTTTTTTAATTTTATGTTTTACCTATAGGTTAAACATTTTAAAGTTCATCCCAAAATGGCACATGTATTTTAATGTTAAAACAAAAGAAAACAAACCTTATTTATATAGTTTGTAACATTTGAAGATAAAATATATGGGTTAAATCTTTTAGTTGTTCATTAGTTACAAATTTAATTACAACTATAACATTTAAGTGTTCAAAGCATGATAGATCCAAAGGGAAGGTTCTATTTTTTTTTGTTTAAAAAAAATTTGAACCCCTCTAACATGTGCATTTAAAACATCAAAAACCATCAAAATGGAATAGAATTGAGAAAGTTATGGCCCTCAAAGTAAAGGGGGTTAAGAACTCAAAAAAACAAACCACTAAATGTTACAAAAGCTAGTTCCCAAACACTCACAAAATTCCTTGTATGTTTTTTTGTTGTTATTAAAGTCTAAAGATGATTTGTAAAACTTTAGGTGGCATTCCTATAGCACTTTAAATCGTTTGAAATTAAAAACAATAAGAAAGTTACGAAGTTTGAAAATAAGAAGAGTCCAAAGAGGAAAAAATAAAATAAAATTTGTATGTTGGAAATATTATTTATCTTCTTGTTAGTTTTTCATTACTTATTTTCCTTTGCACTTCAAAGATGATTTCTAAAACTTGAGGTAATGTTCCCATAACATTTTAAATCACTCAAAATGAAACACATTTGATGAAGATATAAATAACTAATGAACATGTATCCTTATTAAATTATAAGTAATTGTATTATAATCATAACATAGTTGAATAATAGTACTTGCGTAGTGGTGCATTAGTGCTCATACTAATTGTATCAATGGATATCATAATCAAAAACTAGTTGTAAATGTATTCCACAATGGGTGGTGGAGATGTGGACACATGGCATGATCACATATATGTACATTGTACATTAGTTGCAATGTAATTGTTGTTTTAGTGACACATTTACAATAGTTCTAAAATAATTGCCACATGCAACTACAATGCAATTACTAAAAAAATCAAACATAGTTGATTACATATCTATGTACGATGTGTATAACTTATCATATAAAAAACCCATTTTCAATTCACTTGCAACTATAATACAACTAACCAATTTTCTAACATGGCAATTTATTTATTAATACACCATATTTCTAAAGGGATAGTTACATAGTAATTGTAATACCCAAAAGATAGTTGCATAACAACTGTATATGAGTTGTTTTTTGAGTTTAAGTTGCAAGGTAATGTGGTTTCGAAAGACATGATTTTTCAAAGTGCATTTGCATATTGGTTAATTTACCTTTTAAAGCTTAGAGAGAACCTGGCTCATTTGATATATGGAGGAATGTGTATTGGTTGTAGCCAAAGTTAGTCCTTTTAAATGTTTTGGGTTCCTGCACCTTGCCAAATATATAATAAGTGACAATGGTTGTTTTCAAATGTAATTTTTAATTAACTATTAATTGAATTCACATATATGTTTTGTGTTAACCCTTTGGAGCTCAAAAGGCTAACCCATAGTTGCCATAAATTTTGCATATGATTTTGACACTCCATATGAAATTAGTTATTGTCAAGGGCACAAAAATCCATAAGAACAAAAAATAAAGGAAAGGTTTAAGTCTAACTTTCAAATAAGGAACAAAACAAGATTATGTAATTCAAAAACAAGAACACAAAAACTATAAACAAAAATGTGAAATGTGCAAAACAAACCTAAAAACAAATATTTATTATGTTAATTTGTGCAAACTTGAACATGAAAAAACATGACAAGGATATAGTGCAAAATCATGCCTAAGACTAATGTTGAACAAATTAAAGGAAATGAAAAGTTCTACTTTTATTTATACCCCTTTCGGGACTTAACTCAAGGTTGTTTTCAAGGAAGCTTCTATGCGTGCATTTAATAAATAAGTTTATTAAGAACCTTCATAACTGAAAATCAACTATGAATTAATTGAAATTTACTTTAAAGTTAATTTGGCCTTAACTAGGAATCAACTAGGAATTAACTAAAGTTAATTACAAGTTAGCTACGAATTAACTATAACTTTATTAAAACTTAACTAAGATTTAACCAAAGTGAATTAAATTTCAACTATAAGTGAATTAAACATAACTAAAATCAACTAAGATCAAACTAAAATTAAGTTCAAAACTAAGTGCATGGATGAACATTCAAATGAATGAGCTCCATGGCATTGGCATCCATGACATTTATATTATTAATTATGACCCTAATCATAATGTTCACATCATGCATTTAAAAATATCTTTTAAAGTTCGTCAGGTTCCTCAACTAGGTTGCTCATCATAAAATTGTTTATGATAGTCCCAAATTTAACAGTTAAATAAATTTACAATGACTTTTAATGATAGTAGTATCATGCACATGGGACACTTATATTTTAGGGTGTTGATGGTGCCTTTACTAAAAATGCCATGGACATCATGTGCAAAATGTATGCACGTGTTATTTACATTTTTTTTTATAAGGTAAGGAATTTTGAAGAATATGAAATTTTTACAAGTTACCTATGTGCTTGTTTTTTATCATTAATTAGGTGGGATGAGTGAAGCTAGTTGACATTTGCTGTTGAATTTATGTCCAATGTTCCAAGCAAATGAAATTTCATCAATGATTGTATATACTCTTGATGATGTTTTATATGTTTTTTGTTTACATTGACACCTTTTAACACCCTTGTCCCCCCCACCACCACCACCCCAAAGTTTGTCTTTTCATACCTTTTTGGAGAGATAGAACTTGGCACCATGTTGACCAAAAAAAAAAACACAAAACAAAAACATATTAGACCTTAAGCACATCAAGGTCATGTCCTCATTAGTCCTTCAAATCACACAAATCATTTTCAATTCCCCATTTTCAATGAAGGACTTCCATACAAACCATAATCAATATAATTAGTTTGGTTATAATATCTTACATTTGTCCCCATCGAATGGAAGATTAACCTTTTATCTACAAAAAGTTGAATATTGTAATTATTCGATTAATTACATGTATGAGGCATCACATATTGTATACACCAAGATTGCAAATTTGGAAGGTGAATTTATTGACCTTAATGTCTCGAGGAAGCATCAAATGCATATTGTGCCTTCATGGTCTTGCAAAGATAACTATCCAAGTTTGATGTATGATTGACATCACAAAATATATATGATGTTTGCAATCTTGTGATTCTTGATCGTGCATGGCTATAACATAGATCACATAAGGTCTACAATGTCCTCCATATGCATGACATAAATGTGAAGCCCCTAACATCACTTCGTTACAACAAATGAAAATTCTTTCCTTTATGAATTTTATCTCCCTTTGAACATATGTATCATTGTGCAACTAACACATGATATGTAAACCTTATTCTCCTTTCATGTGTTTTTAAAGATATATGCAAGTTAAGGCTAGAACTATTGAAACCCTACTAAAGGCCCATACATCTCTTAATTAACATTTGGAAATTTTTGTTGTTACAAGTTCCATAAGAAATTGTCCATAGGATAATTCCTCATCTATGTCACATGAAATTTTTTGATGATCCAACCATCCCTTTGACCTACCCCATGTCACAATATATAATAAAATTGTACATGTACACATTCAAAAAATACATTAGGGTTCAAACCCTTATGTTTTTTATATTATCCTCAAAGTTAAGGTTGATAGATGTTAACACATTATATGAGAAAGTTGTACATACACCCATGAAAAATATAGTTTGTGCCACCTACTACCCTATAACAATTTAATAAAATTTGATTATAAAATTTTATACTATGAAATTTGAATCTAATGCTTAAACTTAGTTTAACATGTTTATTGCGTAACAATAGTTGAATAAATTACAAATTTCTAATTTTATAATTTTAATCTTATGTTTAATGATTATCATTGTAAATATTTAATCTTGAAATTTTAATCTTATGTTCAAAACAAGGGGATCTAAAAGGCCATAGTGTTACTCACAAAATTATGTTGGGGTATTGCTTCCCAAGGCAAACCTTGTTTTCCTACCAATGAGCCATGTCAATTGAAATTTGGCACACTAACAATCATACATACATGTCATTTTGAAGGGAACACCTAAAGGAACATAAATTACTTAGCCCACTTATGTAGGTAAAAAGGCCATCATGTTGCGCAAAGCATATGCGATAAATAATGAGGAGTAACACTTCATTATTTGTTGTGCCTCTATATTTAGGGTGGGCATATGTTGGGACCTAGCTTTTAAGTGCCATTGTTGAATATAAAGTCTTTCCCATTTCCCAACTTCTTGTAATATCTCATTGGCTAAGTTTAGGCAACATAGGAACCGTGCATAAAACCCAATGGAACAAACAAGAAAATTTTGTTGTTTTTGTGATTTTTTCTTAGAAAAATTCAACTACAACAATGAAAATATTCAATCCTCAAACTGTTTAATTAAATGATGCAAATTGACATGTACAATTTGAATATCAAAACCAAAAGCTATGCGACATAATCATGGTAAAATATGCTAGCTAGAAACATTTGTTGTTTTTTGGAAATTAAAATATCCATAAAACATACTTTCATGTATTGCATCCATGATTATTATTTAAGTCGATGATCAACAATTATAAGTTCTTTGACTTCATTGCATAACATTAAAGAAACACATGTTTTACTATGCATTTAAGTACATTTTTTTGAAATGCAAGTATAAAAAGTGCATGTCATAGGTATGCAAAATTGAGTTACAAGTACATAAACAACAATTAGAATTATTATACTTTCAAGTTGATGAAGGCCTAACATGTATGGATATAGTTTCAACTTTTCATATTTTATTCATAATCTATCAAAGTTTTAGTGTAAAATTATTTTGGAAAATTTGAATAATTGACCAATTTAGAACACGATTTTCACCCATTTTTCATATATAACAATTCCTCAAACTTTATGTACAGCTTATAATAAATTCAATGACGTGTTCTATGATTTCAAAATGCAATTTAAATAGGTTATATATATATATAATGTTAATGTTGAAAAGAGAGTATTTTTGAAATTAAATTGTTTTAGGACTATTTTCTTGGGATATTTTATCATGTTTAGACCCTAAAAAAATATGCAAATTAAGATTTTTCGAATTGAATTGAATTAAAATTTCTTGCGCAAATGAAAAAAATACAAAGGCCCACAAATGGGCTATAAGGTTGTTTATAAGTCCCAATTAACAAAATTTTAATTACTACAATTTATTCAATCCATTGGATTATAGCCCTTGAACACTCCCAAATTCTGGCATTTGTTGAGGTTAATTTGTTTCTCCAACCAAATTTAGTCCACCATCACAAGCAATGCATGAATCAACAAACAAATTTTATTTTGTATTAGTAAACCTCACAAATTTCTTGCACATCCATGGCCAAAATTCTCTATCTATCAATTATAATATAATTAAAAAATTTATAGATGGCCATTTGAGTATAAAATGGAAAACAAGGTAATGCAAATACTTGGTGTTTGGGCCAATGAAACAAACCAACGAACAAAAATTGATGGGTACAAAAGCATTAAGTAGTATCTCCAATTATAAAATCTAACATGGGTAGTCCATTCAAGATGAAATGGCGATGCACTACCCTTATATATAGCTAACATCACCATAATAACAAGTTTTTTGCCTTCCCATTGTTAAATTCTAAAACATGAACAACACGAACACGTGTCAAAAATCCCAAAATCCCAACCAAAACTCCTAAAGCAACTTGAATGAATGAAAGAAAATATATTGAGGATATGGATGTTAGAACAAATCCATCAAGATTTATAACTCATGAAATGTTGAGAGAATGCATTGGGATCCATTAAGATTTGCAATACAAGAGGTGCAAAGATAATGAATAGATCCATTGAGATTTATAATACAAGAGGTGTAAAGATAATGAATAGACCCATTAAAATTTGCAATACATGAGGTGTAAAGATAATGCATTGAAAGAACAAAACCATCAAGCTTTCCAACATAGGGCATAGATAATACAATGGGTAACATATATTGGTGGTCACATACCACAAGATGCTCACCAAAAAGGTTCATTGATTAAAGGCATACTTGTTTTCCTTATGTAGGTTTTTTGCAAATGGCATGTACATCATATTGAATTCCCAATTTTATGATTTGGATCATAAAGTGAAGAACAATAATTAGAGATAGATGATAATCACACAATCATATAATAATTTCAAGGATTTTACTCCTACCAATGGAGTGTCCTAAAACAAGATCCAAGAAACAAGCTTGAACATAATGTTGAAGGTATAGTTTTATACTAGTTGGTTAAGTAATTTAGATTCACATAATGACAATGACAAAAGGATCATTGGTATAGTTTTAAACATCACACATGCGTGAGCGAATAACATCAATAATTAACAACACAAATGTTTATTTTCTAGAACCACCACTATTGTGAAATAAATGTGGTGAGACTAGTGTTGAATACCTTTAATACCTTTTTTTGGTGTTGTAGATATTGACTTCAAGAGTCATGAGTTTCAATTAGTGTTTCTTGCTACAAATAACAATTATCCTCTTAATGTGTGTGATAGTTGTCTTTGCAGATGTTTATGTTGCCTAAAAATATGATGGAATAAACAAGCCTCATTAATTACAACTAACATCTTGCAAGTTCATTTACTTTATGCCAAACATTTATTGATGCATTCTAACATGGTTTTATACTATAACAAATTTTATTGCAAAAGGTGAAAGCACACTATATGGGGGCCATTTTGGGCACTTTCACAACGTGTATATAAAACATACTTCTGCAAAACATGTTATCACAACCATGGCTTTGGGCTCACAACCAAAGCAAGTGCATGGAAAGGTGCAAGCTGAGAGTGTAACTTGGGAATCACATTCACACTTTCGGGAGTGCGAGAAAGTGTGAAAAATGAGCCCACACATTTCCAAGTGGACACCCACTTTGAGAGTTAGAGTCCTTATGGAGTCTCAAATATTTAAAAAACAATTTAAAGGGTCAAAACTCATTGGATTAAAGATTTCCTTATACCATTGAATTTTTTAAAAAACATATATGTCTTGAATGGGCTTGCATGATCCATTTGAGCACTACAACATAAGTTATGGCTGAAAAAAGAATCGAAAATAAAAGTGTCAATTTGAGTCCTAACCATTAAAAGTTGGGAATAACCCTGAATTATCTGTGTGCCACATATTATTAGAAAGCTTTCAACAAAGGCTACAAATTTTCTTTAGACCTCACCTTAATCAGAGGTTTGCACAAGAAGTTATGGGTGTCCAAAATGGTGGAAATATCAATTAAAAAAATTTCAGGACTTTCGACTTGGGAGTCTTGGGAAAATTGACATTTGGGTGTAGCCCCCATGGCTAATCACAAAAAATACTATAAGGGGGAAGGTGGTGGCTTCTCATAAATCTAAGTCGTGGTCAGTTTTGTGAGTCCGTGTATGCCCATGGTTCGTTCGTGCACCAAAAGTGCTCCAACTATGCACTAACCAACTTGTTATTTAGTTTGTGTAGGTCCATATGAATAATTAATTTTCTTGCCATTCATCCTAATCCCCATCCTAGAGCTCCAGCACACCCCTCTTACCCCCAAAGTGGTGTGAACTAGGAAGTGTACCCCAACTCCTTTTTTCACTCTTTTCACTTTCGGACTTACATTTGAGTTTTTTGAAAAATTTAGGGGTGTGTCACGTATTGCATTTAATTTTGGGTTTCACTTTTAGTGTTTGGGCTTGATATTTTGATTTTCACAAAGCTAATGATATTTAATATTATTTGAAAAAAAATTTAATTTATAAATTTTAAATTCAAGGAATTTTGAATATATATGGTACATATATAATATAATAAAACATGTTTTTATTTTTGGATTGCACTAGGTTTGGGTTTGAATTAGTTAGCCAAAAAAAAATTTAAATGATGCACCTCACATATCTTGTCATCTTCCATTTGAAAATGATAGTTTGTCAAAATGCTAATTTACCACAAATTTATAGTCATCACCCCCAAAAAACACCCATTTGTGATATGATAATTATCAAACTCTTCAAATGGCTCACAAACTTATTCCAATCATATGGAATCACAATGTTTAATAAATACTACAAATTTCATAAAAATTAAAAATCATTTTAATCAATTTTTGAGTATATTTACATTTTTTGGTACATAATGACATACATTTTTTAGCCACAAATATACTTCAAAATTTCACAATATAAGTTGGAAAAAATAAATTTCTTTGCAACTGAATTCTTTGTGTTATAAATCTACCATATTACGCAAAAAGATTGGAAAAATATGCTCTAATACTACCATGGTTGAAGTTCAAACATGGACACCCCTAGAAATAGTATAATGTGACAACATTTTTGGGCCCCCCCATAATGTGCTTTCACCTTGAATCAATTATTAAATGTAGACATCACAATATTATGATATGGAAAGACATGTTTTCCTAGGTGTAAATTCAGTTTTAACTTCCGAACAATAGTCTAAAAGATATTGCAATGAGAGATAATTAATGGATGGTTTTGATTAACAATGCTGGTTGAAGTGTTTTGTTCCAAATAATGAATATTGATATGGAATGAAGTTTACTTTATAATTTGGAAATCTTTCAAGTTGCATGTTGTTGCAAAATATAGGCCTCTTTGCTCAACCTTGGTAACACCATGCTTAGTACAAGCCATGTGGCTATGTCACAATCAACCGCAATGCAAATGGACACACCTTTGCAATATGCTTGGGAAGAAGTATGTTCTCTTTTTAAATAATCACATTTGCTTGAACAAAAACATATCATGACCATACTTTGTAATAATATGCATTTATGTTAGCTAAAATTATATACAACTTACTCTATGAATTTAGAAACCAAGGATTATCCATCCTATTTTAGAATTTTGATTTCAAATAACAATTCAAATAATTCAAATAAAAATTTAAGTTTGATATTGATATAATTCAAAGTTTAAATTTTGTTTCAACATTCATGAAGTAACAAAATCCAATGTTGATATGATTTAGTAAGAACCTCAAAATAATTAAACCATAAACCCTTCATCATATTTAAACTACAAAATATGGCATGCCATGTACCACATAAAAACCTTGTGGCATGCATTGTCCATATGGCTTGACATATTTATATGGCATGACTTGTCCATATGGCAAGCAATATTGTCAAAGCATGACCATACAACAATTGTTTGCATTTATCAAAAGTTAAGGTAATTTAAAATAAAAGGTGGATGAACAAAACCAACATTTCATTGCACCACAACTTGTGGCACCTTCATGTTGCAAAAAGTGTGTTGTACAGCCAAGGCCCATGGCACCTTCATATTGCAATAGGCTGCCATAGAGGAAGATGTTACAACATGTGACACCTTCACATCATGATGGGTGTGTTGCACAAGGTTTTTCCATTCAACGTACTAGGACTTAGGGTTTGTGAAGGGTTGTGTAGGCATTGGGAAGGGATTTAATAATGTTTGGTTTTTTCACAGCTTTAAGGAGTAGCACTAGTGCTCACTTAGCTACCAAAGGTGTAAGAGATTTAGAAGAATCTCCTTCAAGCCTACTCAGGTTTATGGTTTTCACAAAATGCATATAGTTTTTTTTATATGTTCTCTGCATGAATTCATGAAAGAGAAATGGACATGCTTGGCACCCATTAGGTGGTTCTTTCCATGTTTTTTTTTTCATCAAACAATAGAAGTTTCCTAGTTGATCCTCTATTGCTAGTCATAAAAGCAAAAAAAAACATATTGGAAAAATTGCAAGCTACAATGTTGTATAATGTTAAAGGATGGATTTGATGTTAAAACAATAATAACAAGGTTAGGGCCTTTGAAAATATAAAACATAACAAATGACCTTTGCCTGAAGTTTGAAGAAGGTGATTGGAACATGAATAACTTATTGCAAAATTTAGAGGGGGAAGAAGCTAGTTTATTTTTTGTGCGCTTCTTTGTGACATGCATCTTTTGAAGACTATTTAACTCTCAACACATTTTGGGCTTTCTAATCTAGAAATGTTTTCATACGGTGACAATGTTAGACATGTTTTAATAAAGGTTTCCTTGTTGGTGCATGTATCTAGAGGGTGGAAGTGTCCTATATTACCCACAACTTGCCTCAATTTAAATGTTTGTGTGTTTTTTTGTGACATGCATCTTTTGAAGACTACTTAACTCTCAACACATTTTGGGCTTTCTAGTTTTAAAATGCCTTCATACAATGAAAATGTTAGACATATTCTAATAAGGGTTTTCTTGTTGGCGCATGTATCTAGAGGGTGGAAATGTTTTATATTACCCACAACTTGCCTCAATTTTGAAGATATTTGTGCAATTTTGTAAGCTACTTTGAAGATTTTTCATGTTAGTTCCAATCAACCATAGCCCTAATCGATGGTGTTAATAGTTAGTGTCAAATTAATGCCCTATTTTTCTTGTGTACATCATGCCATTAGTTCTGAAGTTGTAATGGAATTTATGAAATAGGATATAGAAGTTTCTAATGAAAAGGCATCAAAACTAACTCAAGATGAAATAACTATAGTCTTAGTGGAAGCAAAAACTTTTGAGATGCTAAGAAATGAGTTGGTTGCACCAAAGTCTTGAGTTTGGCAAAGTGCTTAACAAACATGTGTTGATAGGGTGGGTTTTCTCATCATTGTTCTTCTCTTTATAATTCGTATTATGCTTTCACAACTTTCTTTTTTGATGTTATGGTTGTTAAACTATTGTGTCTTCCTTTAACATGTTATTTGTTAGGATTGATTATAAGTTTGGAATATGCTTGCTGCTCTAGTTTGGTTTAAAAGGCTTCCTGAGCTAAAAGATATATATTAATTATTTGTTTAATTTGCATGTCTTGAGTTAGCAAGTTATAAATGTTTCTATGGAGGTTAAGGTTTGTTTTTTGATATTGTCCAATGGTAAATTCCACATTTAACAAGTTTTCACTATGTTTTATTCCTTAGTCAAACTTGCTATCCATGGTGGTTGATGCAACCTTTGTATGAAGACAAGTGGACAAGTACATTAAATAAAAAAGGGGCCAAATAACAACTTGTCAATTGAACTAGAAGATGATTTGATACTAGATTGACTTGGGCATAAATATTCTCTTTTATTTTTTGGAAAGGCCATTGGGAAATCAATGCAAAGATAAATAATTTAAAGTATTTATATTTTCACCCATGATGACTTGGACATTACAAATGAAGTTACATTTTGTAAATAGTCATCTATTAGGGTTTTATTGGGGTTTTATTCAATTGGGTACATTATATATTTGGATGATTAACATTGACATGTTTTCTTAATCAAACGAACACCTTATACATAAATTCTTGTAGCAATATGGTCGATCAACTATGCAACCACTCAATTGTGGTATTAATGTAATTTGATTTAAGCACATCATTATCCACATGTGAAATAAAAATGGATAACCCAATAAATATTTTTGAATAAATTCGACAAAATAAATCATCCCCAATGTTTTTCTTTAGTAACTTGGTGTAATTGAATAAATATATGGGATGATCAAAAAATTTATTATCATTTTGGCTCAACACATTTTTGATTTCAAATTAAAAGGATCCACATAAATTTGAAAGTTCTTCCAATTTAATGGGAGCGATGTTACATGAGCCCATGTAACAAAGTGGAAATCAATACATAATTTTATTACAATTTATGGCACAAAAGTATAATTATAATATTTGAAAAGTTCATCAAAATTCCATCTTGGGATAAAAAATGACCCAATGAATTCCCTTTTAGAACCAAAAAGGACATTTATATCATTTAAATAAATCATGTATTGATGACAATATCTTCATAGTCTTTCAAACTAAAAACACAAAAATCATTTAAGAAGATTTCCCCAAATAAACAAAAATAATATTAAATGTTTTTGTCATTATTATTTGGAAAACAACTAATGCATTGGGTAATCCAAAAAACATCCTTCAATATACATACATGTGCCCCAATCCATGGTGAAGGTGGTCTTTGATTGATTTTCAACTACTAATGTGAGATTTGGTTTTAAATAGCTAGAAAACCCATCCAAAAAGGAATAACATTTGTGTCCAACTATGACATGTAAGATACTATCAATAAAAGTCAATGTATTTAACTTTTTTTTAAATGGCATATTTGGATTTTACCATTCTTTTTGGGGATGATAATAATGGGTGACACCAATTCATTATGACAGACTATTCAATTGTATTTTAAACATCAAACTAGATTTAACTTTGACTTAGACATCAATTTCCTCATTTTGTACCAATATATTTTCAATGTAACTTTTACCTTTTTTCACTATATGTCAACATCACAAGTGTACATATTTGGATTTTGATTTGCTTAATGTTAGTTTCATTATATATATGAATGTTTCTTTGGCTACAATGCTCCACCTTTTATTTGTTGATTGGAATATAAAATTGCACTAATGATTTTGGTACATTTTTAAATTTCAAATTAGGCACATTGTAACCTCCAATAACCTCACTTATGGGATGTAACATTTCATGGAATGAGGACTTTTGTGAAATTAATTTATCCTCATGGAATACAACCATTTTTGCATAATTTTGGAAAAGTCATCCGACATCGGGGTGATGTAGTATGAGCTTTGTCCCCCACATAATGGCACATAATCTTTTGATGCCCAATTAAGATGGGGACATTCATAGGCATAGTGGTCTATATTTGAGATTTGAACAATGTACCCTATATATTGATCATTTCAATTTATTTTCCCCATATTGAGATATATTGTATATTTTGGGTTGTGGAAACCTTTTTTGGTATTGAGGAGCCTTCCAACTATTAACTTGGTTAGGTTGAAAAGGTTGTCAAGGATGTGACCATTGAAAAGTGTCCAATTATTGAGGTAATTCATGTTTAATACCTAATGCCAATTGTTTAGTGGCTAATTTTGCTTCCAATTTTGCCGAAAGAACTGATCTCATATTGGCATTCACTTGGGTTATCCCAACTTGTCTTTTTAATTTGATGGTTTATTTGGGATTATAAGCTTAATTGCATCTAAATGCCAACATTACATGAGTGGTTTTCATCACAATAATTGCATTTATTATCTATTGCATGGAGTTGACATTTAGTTGCAAGATGGATGTAACCTTTACAATTGTCATATTAAGTATTGAGTCATTGACTAATTAGTTTTGGCCTTCCTTCTTTTTTATTGGCCAATTGGATTGTCAATTTTCTCAATTTATTTGTTAATCCCAATACTTTGTTTTGTTTGAGGATTTTTGGATGGACATTGGTATCAATGGTAGATTATCCAACATTGGGGCTAAAATATACATTCTTACAAATGTTAGTTGATATTGTGTGGGTTGAGAAGTTGGAATTGATGGTATT
>Ga0116231_10003732_pt1 | contig 31337 bp, 29 predicted proteins | sample S1TSphgellanicum_2_FD_89695 | JGI IMG/M metagenome (GOLD analysis project Ga0116231, IMG submission 89695) | Host-associated microbial communities from peat moss isolated from Minnesota, USA - S1T2_Fd - Sphagnum magellanicum MG | ecosystem: Host-associated > Plants > Peat moss > Unclassified... | reverse complement strand
GTCTTCTTTTTTTTTGGTAAACTATTTGAAAATTTATAGTTGTTTCTGGAAAAATTTTAAAAAAAAAAAAAAAAAAAAATTTTCAATAAACCCCCCCCCCCCCCCCCCCCCCCATAACAACACTTTTTTTTAAAGTACCATTTGACAATACTGGTGATAATCCACAATAGGAATTAGCCAAATCTGGCTGTAAAAGAAATAACAAAGTATTTTAATAAAAAAACAACAGCATCCTTCTTTATTTTTGGCTAACCTATTGCAAACTTAATGTTGAATCTGGCGAAAATTTTAATTTTAAAAGAAAAACAAAATTTGCCCACCCCCCGCCCCCCCTAACAACACTTTTCAATGTACCATTTTAAATCACTGTGGCTGAAAGTCACTCAAAAAAAATTAATAAAAAATTAATATATATATATAGAAGGATGCTTTAATGTTGTTGCTTTCATGATTTGCTTATAGCTAAATGTGGCTAAATTGTCGTTGCAAATGAAAGGGTCTGCATCACAAGCAAAATTGGACCAAAAGGAAGAAAGAAAAACAAGAAGGGTTGGTGTTGTCATAGGTTATGTTGTTTTTTGGCAACATGAAGTGTGTTGTGCTTGTATGCCTGTAAAAAGAGCTTGGGTGAAGGAACCATCGTAATCACCTACACTAGTAAAACTCAAAATCTTTTTTTGGGTTGTTTCTTAAACATTCTAAATATATTCTGTCCTTTGCACTAATTTAGTGTGTTTTGAGTCTAAATTCTAACATTTCTTTGGTTTAAACATAGTCCCTACTAAGAAGAGCCATTGCCAAAAAAAGGTGAAGGTAGTAGGAGTGTAACCTATAGGGTTCTACTATAGGTTTAGCTTCACCTTGGCCCCCTAGTAAAATCTCTAATGGCATATGTTATGTTGCTTCGATTTGTAACAACATGATGGGTTTTAGGGTTTAGGGTGAGTGCATAGGTATCCAATCCAAACGGTTCCTATCCATTTGGAACAACTAGTTCATTGTGTCACGGCTTTGCCCTTCACTACTAGGGGAAACAAAATCATGAGAAATGACACAACCATGTACTTAGGGTAGATATGCCGGTGAGCAAACATTTAAGCTCTCCAAGAGCGAGCATGTGTTCATTCTCTCATCACTTTGAGCATTGGAGGTTTAAAGCTGTGTTGGGTGGTTTTCATTTTTCATTTTTAGTTAAATTAAATTAATTTTTTTAGAATTGTCAAACCTAGGTTTCACAAGGGTTTGAAAAACTTGTTCAATTCTCTTTTTGAATTTTAAAAAAAAAATCTTAAAAGATTGGGTTTTCAATTAAAGTTTTCAATTTTTTAAATTTCATTAGTTTGTCCCCATTCTCATGAATTTGAGTACAGTTGCTTATCTAAGCCGGTTCTTCTTTTTTAAACTCACAAAATTGAAATTGATAAGATGCTAACAAGAAATTCCAAGCTTTGAATGCTTCTAGAAACTCATGTCCTATGGCCAACTAAACACTAGACTCTAAATATATGACCATACTTTAAGCTCATGCCATTAGCCTAAGCCCAAAATGACAAAGAACATAGGTAGGCAAAAAAATTCTTGTGACCAATGAGAGAGGTTACGTGCACCCTTGAGGGGTTCAAATTTTTTCCCCAAAGGGGAAGGTAATGTTTGTTATTGGGAAATGAGGTTTTTTTTCCTCCCCCATTTCATTGGGGAACCAATAAGTTTGGCCACTTCACTAAAACAATACGTCTCTTTACTCAAAACACCTCTCACTTCACTAAATATGATATCCATATGGGGTTCTACGCTTATACCCGGTGCACCATACAATCCTCATCCAACACTACTTTAAAGGGTCTAGGTAGCCCTTGACCTAGTGCACCTATAACCATTTATAAACCTCCATTTGGGTATGAAATGAGCAACATAAAATCTTCCAAAGTGTGGGGATGGGGTTTGAGGGGCCACAAAACTAATCCGGCTTCTTGTAAACACATATTCTTGTATGAAATTTTGCATGTTTATATATAATTTAGAAAAGATGAGTTCCAATTATAGTTATATAGTACATTATGCATACATGAAAGTTTGTAAAAAATAATGTCCAAATTCCCATATAATTGATTATTTAGTGATAGATGGGGATATTGCATTGTGGTTTAGGGTCGTATAGTTTAATGAAATTCAATTATTCAAAAAAATATTATAAAAATATTTCAAAAGTGTGTTGAAATTCTGTGAAATGGGGAATGCATTGATTTTTGTAATACCTTCGTTAACAATAATCATCACTATCTTATTTATATTATTTCAATTAGAATGAAAATATGCAACCCTTCCAGTGGACAGAACGGCCAAATACAAAAATTTAATAAATTTGATAAAAGTAGACAGCCTAGAGACTACCCTAGTACCTAGGCTGGTTCTGGCATCCAGGTATATATATATATATATATAATTTTTTAATTAATTAATTTAGATTTTAGGGTTTTAAACCCTAAACCCTGGAATATATATATATATATAATAAATTCTAAAAATTAAATAAACTAAAATATATATTAAATCACTTCTGGGAAAAAGCTAACTGCCCTGGGCTACCTACCTCCAGACCTTGCCTACTAAAGTCACCTACTCTTTAGGTGCTCCCAATGATGCTCCTGGGATATACCTTCTACCTTTGGAAACAATACCCATACCTGGCCTAGCCTACCAAGTTAGGCTGAAATTAAATCAAAGGGTATGTGCCTAATAAACAAGTATCGTGCATTAAATTCTTGGAAAATAATATTATGCTTGGAAATTGCTTAATTTCTCAAAAGTTTTGTAAATACTCTAATAAACTATAATTAATTCAAAGTAATTAAGAACAACACATGAATAGTGCACATCGACGTCTTAAGCATGAACCCTAAAACATGACGTCTCTCTCCAGTCAAGAAATAATCCCATGCGAACACAACTTTTTAAACTTAAACAAAATGGAAAGAGGACCAAATGCCATTCTTGACAATGCCAATGCTCGAATGCTTTGTCTTACACCCACACAACAACACTCACCACAAAGCTTATGTATATGTGCACCTAAAACTCCATGTTTGGTGTGTTGATTCCACCCATCCTCAATTCATTAGCCACATAATGTCAGAAAGAAGAAAAAATCTTAATGCCAAATTTCACTGAAATTCCAAGACCATTTGCCTAATGGACAATTTTCATTATTTAATAAATAATAAATGGCAAATTGCCTAACTTGGTAGGTAGGTAGGTACCATACAACTAAACCGACAACAGCTCCCCACCCCCCCCCCATGACTCATATTTTGATGTAATGAAAAAACTGGTAATGGATATCGTTTGTGTAGTGTAAAAGCCAAAGACCGTGGACTTTACGAGAATAAGGGCCCAAGTGAGGCAAACGGTGGACCAATTCCCATTAAACCCAAAGGCCGAGGGTGGACCAATTCCAGTAAATCCAAGGCCGAGGACTTTATATCATTGGAGTAGGCATTCTACTTTTCAAAAGGCTTGTGCAATTTGTTTTCCAAAATGCCTTAGCACTTCATATTTCAAAGTGCCCCACAACATACAAGGAAAATATCCCTTAGGCATATTAAAAATAGTCATTTCCTTTTAATGGCTCTCTTGAAGGTGAATTGTGTCAGAGTCATGTTTATAGTGTTTTAAATAGAGTTGCACACTAATTGAAAGCTCTACTTCATCCAAAATAATGTTTACAGGTTATTTTACAGTTGTGGGTGGAGATGTGTTTTAGGAGATTGTGTATGTGTATGGTCAGGGAATTATTTGGAGTGAATTTCATTTTAATCACACATTTGGTGGTGGTGATGATGATGATTTGGGTACCTTTGTCTAAAATGCAAAGGCATGGCCATGGCAAATATGATGATTTGGGTCTAGAGATGACCAAAGGCAAAGTAATATTGTCACATGTATGTTGGGCAAATATGATCATTTGGCTCTAGAGATGACCAAAGGCAATGTGATATTGTGACATGTATGTTGTTGGGCAAAGTGATATTGTGATGAGATGTATATTGATCATAAGTGGTTTGTGACAAGTGCTGAAGTTCAATGAAGTGAAGGTAAGGTTAAAAACATGTCAGAATAGACCCCAAAAGCACTTATGAAGCTTGATCCTACACTCCACGAACCAAGAGTGATTGAAAACATTTCCCCTAACCCTATGAAGAGGACTGCCTCCTTTTTTGGATGTGGGTTTTTTGGCATCTTTGCATTCACTATGGTTTGTTTGGGGAGGTCACCCATTTTTAAACTATTTTCAGACTAGGGATGGAACTTCAGAATTTCAATGGACTTGAATGTGTCAACCTTAGTTAAGTTACACACTCGGTAGTTAATTTTCATTCTCGCATGCATGCAACAAGTCCCCAGCCCAAAATCACCTAGATTAGACGTTGAGACATTTAAATATAAAATAGGAATAATTCAGTGTTTGTATGTAAGGTTTAATATATGTGCATCTTTCCCTACCATATTCCCTCTTAACTTCTTCAATGCCCCCACCCTCTCTTGCTCATCTTGGAAGAGTTCAGATACGCATACAAATAGTCCCACTCTTAGGTGACAATGGGTGTTTGTTGTGATTCTAACCTTAGGTTAAGAAAAATACAAGAAAGTGAGTTGACGGCAAGCTCAAGACAAGATGAGAATTACATGGTCACCCAAATGACTTGATAAAAAGTTTTAAATCAAAAGGAAGCACTACCAAGACTCTCAAAATATAATCCCACTTTGAGAACCTAGATATTCCTAAAAAAAGAAAAAGAGTCTTCAATTATTGGGGCAAAGCTTTAAACATGAAGACCTATTCCAATGAAAGTCGCCTTTGGCCTCAAAACAATGTTGGTTTAACAAAGTTTTGTCCACCTACAAAGTTGATTTGTCCACTTGAAAAGTTGGGACACAAACTATCAAAAGTAATCCTAACCACAAAAATGTCCATTTGGACAAATAGATGAAGTTCAATTAAAGAGCCTAATATAATAATACAATCTTATATGTATTTTTTTATGACACAATATTTGTCAAATTGTATCCCCCAATAAGCTAATGTTCCAATAAAAAAGAACCAATCAGTTCCAACAATCACAAAGTAGCAACTTGGTCATATGCACATTGATGAGTTGACATGATACAAGGGGCCATGTCTATTTTGACCAAAGTGTCAAGTAGTCCTAATTGGCATAGGTAATAGGTGTTTGTCTACTATGATCAAATTGTCTAGAAGTTGGAACTTATGTTGTATTTCACAAAAATCTAATTCATTAAAAAAATTGTAAATTACATTATTAATAATATATTGTCACATGTTCAACTTAAAAGGAATCAATGAAACATTAAGTTGCTTTTTAATGCATGTATCTTTTGTTTTGAAGGCAACACAAATTGAGTCCTAGAACATGATATTACATCAAATGAGATGTCCATTGTCAAAATTACCAATATGACAAGGCCATTGAAACATGCCTTGTTAACAAAGACACCATTACAAATAACCAAGTTATAATAAAGTTTTAAGTTTAAGTTCTAAGAATAAGAAATTCTTGCTTAATCTTAGAATGGGACAATTTGTAATGATTATTTAAACAATCAAGAAAGTTCTAAATATTTTTCACCCATGGTATGATGGTGGGTGCTAGTTCACCCAAGGCCTAGGTAAAAAGGCCTTTTGTTGATGAACCAACACATACATAAGTACAATGATAAGCAATATTGTTGGAGCATAGTTCAAGTTACATGTATATAACTTGTAAAGGGGTGGGGAGGGGATAGAAGGAAGCCATCGGGCTTCTGTGTTCGGGAGTAGGAGGCCAAAGGAGTGCTTCTATTGGAAACTATACCCATGGTTCAAAAAAATTGGTGATAGGCCAATCAAAGATACCCATCACAAAAGAAAAAGAAAAAAGCCTTTGAAATTCTTCATGACTAATCAATATGAGTCACAATAGTATACCACCATATAAAATGTTTGTAAATTTTTCTTATGTATTTGGAAGTCACCTTATATATCCGTGAATATCCCTCTTTTAAAACAAAAAAAGGGAGCTTACACCTATGCCTAAAAAGTGGGCAGGAGCTTTGACCTATAAGTTTAGGCCTAAGTTCCCTTCCAATCCTCAAAATTAAGCTTAACAACCCTCCCTTCTTCCTATGGCTTTTGATGTACATATGTTTAGGTTCCTTTTAATGTTTGTTCACCATTTGTTGTTAGTTTAAAGTGAAGTTGAAGTTGAAATTCAAAAAGAAAAAAACAAGTTTTACACTCTTAGGCTCCAAGAATTAAAAAAATCCTTATAGGATAGAACAATTTATGATGGTTATAAACAATCCAAATTTTTTTTGAAACTTGACTCATGGTATGAGGGCGGGTGCTAGTTCACCCAAGGCCAAGGTTAAAGGCCTTTGGTTGGTGAATGACATACAAAAGCACATATTGGCAAAGACTAAAACACCCCAAATTCTTTTGTTGGTGAACAAGCACCACCACATTTTCCGTTTTCTTTTTCTTTTCCATGAGGTTGAACTTTTTGACTACATATCTGTTTTCCCCACACTTTTTTTTTGTTTTTTTTTGGTTGGCCTTTGGTTTAGACTTTTGTAATGAGATTTGTTGTTAGCCTAGTATTATAAATTCCTCCAGTTAAAAATTTAAAAAAATAAAGTTCAAGTTCTACACTCTTTTTCAATGTAGGAGACAATGGAGGGCACAAATGAATCCAGGATTTTTTTAAATTCTTACAAGTGGATACGAATACTACACACCCACATCTAAGCTTGCATCATACATAACAGGTTGGTTCGTTGGTCGGGATGCATTTTTTATGTTTGTTTAACAACCTTGGGTATTGAAAATTACATAAGTTTCAAATATGATTTTGTGCATATGTGACAATTATGCATGTTCATATCCTGAATTTTTTAAATTTAAAAAATAAAAATAAAATGTATATAACTTGAGAGCATGGCTAACCCAAATCCCGCCCCCTCTCAAATGGATATGAATAATATGCATCTACTTTTAAAAAAGAGCCGTATACATGCATGGTTAATGGTTGGGATTCACTCCAAAGGATATGCATACATGTGACATTAATGGTTGAGAATTCAGATTCCGGAAATCACACAACTTTCAAATATTTGCTTTCTAGAAAATATTGAAAAAAGCATACAAAGTTTCCAATATCGCTTTTTACAAGATATTGGGAAAATCACACAAGTTTCAAATGAATACCGATGGTTTTTTTGTTTACACGATTATTGAAAAATCACACAAGTTTCGAATATACTGATGATCTTGTTACACGACTATTGGAAAACCCACACAAGTTTCAAATGCCAAGGGTGTTTTTTTTAACGCGAAATTCTACACAAATTTTGAATACCAAGGGCTTTTTTTTAAAACATGATTATTTGAAAATCCACACAAGTTTCAAATAGGTACCAATGGTGTTTTTTTAAACCCAATTATTGGGAAAATCCACACAAGTTTTGAATACCAAGGGTTTTTTTTAAAAATATGATTATTTGAAAATCCACACAAGTTTCAAATAGGTACTAAGGGTGGTTTTTTTAACTTAATTATTGGGAAAATCCACACAAGTTTTGAATACCAAGGGTTTTTTTAAAAATTTTAAACTCGATTATTGGAAAATCACACAAGTATTTTTTTTAGGGGGCATGGTTAGATGACACATATCCAGCAACTATGCATGTTGATATCCTGGGGAGAAAAACCATATAACCGGAACTTATGCACAGTTTATTTTAGAGGGGAAAAGGGGCGGGGGAGAGCTGTTCACTGTGCATTTTGTGCATTCATTCCGCGAATTTCCCGAACTTTTCGTTCCTTCCTCTCGCGCTCTGTATTTTCCGAGCTTTCTTGCCCAACGGGCCGCCTGCCTTTCGACAGCTCGTCCGTTTCTGTGTCCGTTATCGTCGGACGATCGGTGTAGCGGGTGCTCACAATTGCAGTTGCAGCTACTGTTCAAATTCGAGCTTTTATATCACTTGAAACGGACATAAGACGAGGAAGAACCCGAGGTTCAAAGCAGCGGGAGGAGACAGAAAACTAGTCTCTTGTGCAATGCGTCTGAGGCAGCCTCCAGTCTGGTTGCGATTTTGTCTGAGTAGTAAGGACGAAAAAAGAGAGGAGTGAGATGTTGAGATTGTGTGTTTGTTTGTTTAGCTCTTTTTCTTATTAGCTTCGATTCGATTGCTTTTCCGAGAAGTGTGGGGAGAGTTTCCAAGTTGGAAAGTTCCAGGACTTTTGTGCCTCTCCGGAGCTCCCAGCGCAGAGCTGCAGCTCGAATTTGGGAACAACAAAATTCATCTACTTGCTTAAGAATGCTTGCTCTGAATTGTTTCTTGGAGCTTCTTATATTACTGATCACCTGAATCGGAAGAGTCTGGAGCAGCTGGAGTTCTGATCATCATCACTTCTACCAAGAGCAGCTGCGTTGTATCTAGAATCCTCCCTCTTCGCAATTCAAGAAGGAAGGATACAAGAGAGACAGAGGGGAAGGTACTAGTAGAAAGAGGAAGCTGTAATTGCCCCAGCAGCGATGAGGAGGCCGGCAATGGGCGGCACAGTGGAGACTTCAGCGAGCGACAACGCGGCGACGGTATACAAGAAGATCATAGTAAGCTACACATACGTAGCGGTATGGATTTTTCTGAGCTTCACGGTGATAGTGTACAACAAGTATATACTAGATCGCAAGATGTATAACTGGCCATATCCGATCAGTCTGACCATGATCCACATGGGGTTCTGCTCCTCCATCGCCTTCTTGCTGGTGCGCGTCTTCAAGCTAGTGGAGCTTCCTGTGAACAACATGACAAGAGAGCTTTTCCTGTCGTCCGTGGTGCCAATCGGGGCTCTCTACTCCCTTTCCTTATGGCTGTCAAACTCCGCTTATATCTACCTCTCTGTCTCCTTCATTCAGATGCTCAAGGCGCTCATGCCTGTGGCTGTGTACTCCACTGCCGTCCTGCTGAAGAGAGACGCCTTCAACTCCAAGACCATGACCAACATGGTGGCCATCTCCGTGGGAGTTGCCATCGCCGCTTATGGTGAAGCTAGATTCAATCTCTTTGGTGTGCTGTTGCAACTGGGTGCAGTGGTGGTCGAAGCCATTCGTCTGGTCATGATTCAGATTCTTTTAAACTCCAAGGGCATCACGCTCAACCCGATTTCCACTCTCTACTATGTTGCTCCTTGCTGCTTTGTTTTCCTGTCTCTTCCTTGGTTGCTCGTGGAGTATCCGGTTTTGAGGGCAACTTCCTCGTTCAAGCTCGACTTCCTTGTGTTTGGAACAAACTCCACGGCTGCTTTTCTTCTCAACTTGGCAGTATTTCTGTTGGTAGGGAAAACTTCGGCTCTCACGATGAATGTCGCCGGTGTGGTGAAAGACTGGCTGCTCATTGCTTTTTCATGGTCCGTGATCATGGATAGGGTTACGCCCTTGAACCTCTTGGGCTATGCTGTTGCCTTTGTTGGTGTCTGCTTCTATAACTATGCAAAACTGCAGACTCTCAAGGCCAAGGAAGCACAGAAGCTACAGCAGCAGCAATCAGCCATTGACGAGGAGGTGGGCCTTGTAAAGCAAAACCTGGACAGAAGAGAGGAAATCCTAGCATCATCTCGAAAGGATGATACAGAGTCTTAGAATTTTCCTTGTACATCTCTCTCTCTCTCCCTCTCTCCTTGCACATTGTATAACCTTGTACCTCTCTCACTCCTTGTACCTTGTCTCACACCTAATCTCTCTCTCCTTGCAACACTCCAAACAACATTGCTTTCTTCAGGTAGTTTCCAGTTGAAACCATCCAATTGACAATATTGTTTTGCATTCTTTTGCTGACTTCAGCCTCCAAATGGTCTGCACATCTGTGCAAATTCTCATTGCTTCCAGAATAAGTTGGTGGTAGAAGGAACTATGTGGAATTGTTTTAGGTTTTGTCATGCATTTTGTGAAGCAGCAGTTTCTAGGGTGGGCTGCTGAAAACAGGCAGGCACACTGGTGGTGCAAGCTGTGGCAATGAGATGAGAGAGCCTTCCTGCCTCATGAACAGCAAACGAAATGAACTATGTAAATCCCTCAATTCATCTGTTGTGCTGTTTCTCTGTGTTGCTGCAAGAATGAGTAGGAATCTCTTTGAAAGTGTGTAGGGTGTTGTGGGGGACTTGGGAGATCTATCTCATGACTTATGGTGAAACTGAGCCTACATTTGCAGATATCTTTTATGGTTGTTTCATATTTTTGCATTGCTGGTAGTAAGTCAGCTTCTATTGCCAACCGAGCTCATATCAGGAATGGCTTGTTTTGAGGAGAAACAGTGCCTCAAGAATGTCCCCAATGGGTATTATTTAATTGCACGATTTTTTCAGCTAACCCTGACCTCTTCACATATGAGTTTGGATTTTCTGCATTGTCCTTTTTATTATTTCATATTCTTCTCCAGTTTTTCTGTCTACTTTATCCTTAATTAGAAGGTTTTGTAGATGCCCTGTTAGTTTTTTAGAACCCTTTATTTCTCTGACTTTCATGTGTCTAAACAAAGACACCATTGGTGGTGGTTGTATAAACCCTAAATCATTTCATGATCTTAAGAGTGTTTCTAATGGCATCTCTTGGAATGATCAGCATCCCAAGATTAGAGAAGGTTTGATATGGACACTTTCAACATGTGTTCTTTAGCCAGAAAAATGCTGGTATTTACTAACATGATTTGCATGCCTTGTATGTGCATTCCAGTATTTCTGATTCTGCCAACTTTCGAGTAGTCAATAGCCAGTTTATGTAGGTTCCTTAAGGCTTCCCAGCTTACAAGAATATAATCGAAAAGGCTTAAACACCAAACAGAAATTTGACTGGATTTCTCTATATGTTTTAGTATGAACTATAGGAGAACTTGTGTGTTGGAAAGTCAATGGATTCAATTGCATGTGCCTCTTATAACTTCATTTGTGAAGAAAGTAAAGATTAACACATGCTCTGTTAGAAATATTGAGGCTTTGTAGTGTGTCTACTAAGTTATATGTTTCTTGATGAGTAAGTGGTTGCAGAAAGAAATGGGCTTGTTCTGTGAAGGTCTGAACTTGTTATTTGAATCTAGTTCTTTCTATTCAAATGTCTAGATTTCAGGCTATTTTAAGGTTGACTAATATCTAGTTGGAAAAAACTAGATTGTAGACAATTTTTGAACCTAGTGCTTTGTTTTCATAAACCTTCTGTTTCTGGTTTTCAAGAAATTTCAAACAATATACAGTTCAAAAATTGGGTCTAATTCCCACCTGTCTACACACATCCGGAGACTAGAGATTGTGTAATCAATTTATGCATTAGCACCAAAATGAATGCTACAATGTATTTACAACCAAGTTGTCCAAAGAGGAATCTGTAATAGCCTTGAAAATTGCAAATAGTACTAATTTACTTATGGTGGTGTATTCACACTTGATGTGAAGTCAGTGTTAAATGAAAATCTAGGTGGCATCCTACATGGCACCCAATGTTAAATGGGTGATATCATAATGTTAAGTGAATGTTAACTTGACATAAAATGTTCATGGTAAGTAGGTGTAAGTCCTAAATGACTAGCATGGTGTTAGGGTTTAGGGTTCAGGGCACTTGACACTAAAGTCCCTAACACCAAGTGTGAATGGACCTTTAGAGAATTGGAACTGAGAAACATATATATAATTTTCCATCTGGGTTTCAATTCAGGTTTGAGTTTAGTAGGAGGATGCCTTCATGGTTGAGCAATAAAGGGTTCCTGGCCTGGTTCCAATTCTGAATTCTCCACAGACCAGTACCTACAATCCACATAACCAGGAATCACAGTGAAAACCAGATTCTGAATTGGCCAACACTGGAGCATAAAATTGCTGTCCCAAGGTTATGAAATGATTGACTTAATTTGTGTTATCAATTTGCATCAAATCTCTAGCAATCATAAGGTGCCATTACGTTTGCCCATGCTCCACAATAGCTTTAGAAATTAGTAGCCCAAGTTTCCAAAACACATGTTACTCATTGTTCCTATTCACTATTCTGATGTTTCTGTGTCTCATTGTCCAAGCATTTCTACAAGTTTGTCACCTTTGGTGTTTTGCAACCATTCATCTTCATGTGTCAAACCTCAATGCATATGATTACAATGTTAGAAATGAAGTGATTATTTAATTTTAGATTAATAGGTTTTTATAACTAGATCACGAGCGGTGGTGGTAATGGAAAGATGCTTGTGGTGGATCACTAGTGACTTGGCGGTGACTAGAAGTTATTGTTGATTCGCAATGTCGATAACAATGATGGTCAACTTACTGTAAAATATTTGTAGATTATTAGTAGTACTCTATTAGGAATAGACTAGTTAGTTTTGGTATAAATTGATGCCCCATGCTATGTGCAAAGTAGCTTCAACTTACTGGTAATTCACTTTGCAAATTGCACTCTACACATTGGAATTTTAATTCTTTGCACTATTGCATTTAGTCTTGTCATTTTTTTCTCTTCAAACTAGATTTATTGTCTCTGTTGTGTTGCTTCATTTGTATTGCCATGTTGTTGTGTTTGTACCTATGTTGTGTCTTTGGATAGAACATGTTGCACCATGGAAACCGTAGCCAAAAATTCACAAATCATGGGCCCACAATACAAAGTGGTCAAGAAGTTTAGAGGAAAGCAATACATGCTCTGGAAGTTCAAAATGGAGACCTCATTGAAAGCAAGGGAGCTATGGTGAATAATTGACAGCACTGAAATGAAGCCAAAAAGAAACATGGCTACATTACTAGCCTACACCAAGAAGGAGAATAGGGCCTTGAACTTATTTGTTCAAAGTATGTTGAATAACCAACTAATGGCCGATTACAAAAGGGATTTGGAATACACTCGCCAACCATCATGTTGACAAGGGATTCACAAACAAGATTTTCCTAACACATAAGTTCATGTTTTTAATGAGTCCCACTAACATAATGGAAGTTCATTTCAACAAGTTGGAAGCCATTGAAACACCAGTACAAGATGAGGTGAAAATAATGGTCCTTCTCATAAATTTGTTTTACAATTACCAAAATGTGATCACCATGATGGAAACCCTATGACCAATGGATCAAACACAGGATGTAGTGAACACAAGGTTGTTGAATGAAGAGCTTATGAAGAAGGAAAAGGAGAAACCAATCAAGGCAAAGAAATTGTAGCATTGATGATTGAAAAATCAAGCTCCAAACATAACATGAATCGCAACAAGGACATCTATAATTATTGGGCTAGAGATTGCAAAAAAGGAAACAAGAAACATGTGCAAAAGAAGAACAAAAGAATAATGTAAATTATGGAGAAGGATTTATTTCAGCCTTGTCTACTTCTTTAGATGACAAAACATGGTATGTTGATTTAAATGCATAAGTACATCCCTATCACAAACATGATTAATTCAAAGATTTTGAAGAAATCATGCCTATGAGGATATGTTTTGGAGATAATTCAATCTGAAAAGTAGTTGGCAGAAGAAAGATCATGGTGTTTTTGAATGTTGGAGGAAAGAAAGTACAAGTTGTCTTCACCAATGTGTTGTACGCACCAAGACTAGTTAAAAACCTCTTTTCACTAAAACAAGTTATTTTCGTGGGCCACACAATTGAATTTGAAAAGATTTATTGCATGATTAAAAGTAGCAAGAGAAGTGTCATGGCCAAAGGAGAACAAACCAACAAACTTTACAAGTTGAAATGTGAGATCCTAGTTGCTACAAAAATTGCACTAGTAGCAAACAATGTTGAGATGAACAACTTTGACCTCCAGTATCAATGTCATAATCATCTCAATGATGGGAATGTGAATTTATTGTTCGAAGGATGCAAATGGGATATCATGAGCCACACTCGCCCCCTTGGGTGATTGCTTGTTGAGTGTTTATTTTAAAATATTCTAGGAATATCTTGAACAATTTTTTTAAAAAAGTCTTCAATTTTTTTAAAAACTTTCATCACACCATTATGTTATGGCTTCCATAAAAAATTTAGTAAAAATATGTCATTGTCAAAAAAATCAAATCCATTTACAAATCTTTTTATTGCTTAAAAACACTAGTTACAATGTTTTCAAAGTATTTTTCATTCATTGGATCGATTTCAAACTTTTAAAGTATATATACCAATACATTGAAATTAAAAAATTGTGAAAGCAATTCCATTTGGGGTTTTTTATTTTTAAAAAAATGCTAGATAACAACATCAAACATTGGTTACAACTATTTATGTAGGTGTTAGTGTGACTACATCTCAAATAGAAACTTGTCAAAGTGTAATTGAAAATTAGGGATTTTAGGGTTTGGACATGATCATCCCTATAATTCATGGCACCAAAAACCGTCTATTGTTTTGTCATCTTGTCATTCATAAAAAAGTTTGTGAGAGGAAACCTTGAAATGGTGATAAGCTTGTTGTTAATTCTATGAAAATGTTTAAGGATTAATATAATGTTCGTTGTTTTATTCTTGAATGGAGGAGAACGATGCAAGCTATGGAGCATGGGAATGGTGTGACCATAAGGAGGCATTGATTTTGGAAGCTAAGTATTTGTTCTTTTTTTGTGTGTGATGTGTGTGTAGTTAAGGTTTGAGAATTTGCTTTGTGTTGAAGGGAAGAATGCCCAATAGTTGAAGATGGTGATTGACTTTCTGGAATGTAAATATTGTTCTTTTTGTTGCACATTTGACTTTTCAAAAAGAATACATTTACATAGATAGGTCAATGATCAAGGTGATGATGAAAATTCTAGGGGTTTTGTGAGCAACCTTTGGCAAGGGAACATGTGAATGATTGTTGTGTTGGGGCTATTGATTATTTTATGTGAAGGAAGAGAGTACCCATTAAGCTAGGACCTTTGAATGTGTGCTTATAATACTCAATTAGGTTGTCAAGTTTATTTTGGTGAGCGTTATGGCAACATTTGTCAAATTTCCTTAGTCAAAACTATAGAACAAGCGGGGAATCAACGTTTTGTGGTTGGGTTCCTATGTTTTTTGGAGGTGTAGTTGGGTGCTAGAATTGTATTGTTACTACTGATTGTGATGGAATTTGTGTGGGTGAATCTAGTTATGAAGTTGTTGTTGATGGGTTGTGTTGATGTTGAAGGAAGTTCTAGACATGCCAAATTGGTTAGTTGAAGCGAAAAAAAGAAAAATCGGAGAGGCTTGACCCTTGTAGACCTAGCTCTAGTGAAGTGATGATCTTTGGACATATAGATCTTGTGGGAATGTAACATTGAAAGTTGTTGGATCAATTAATAGATTTGTAGATTTTGTGTATTATGAGTATAGTTTGATGCATATCTAGTATGATCTTTGGGAGTTGACCAAGCCCCACTTTTTTGGTTACATGACTTCTAAACAAAAGCAAATCTAACATGACATTTTGTGACAGTTGTGCATTTGGTAAGTAACACAAGGAGCCATTTCCAATGAATAGAGCATCTTGCATTATTAAAGTATTTGGACTTGTTCATTTAGATGTTTGGGGACCAACTAAAGTCACATCATTAAGGGGCTCAAGGTATTTTATTACTTTTACAAATGATTTCTCAAGAAAAACTTTTGTGAATTTCATGCAAAACAAAAATGAATGTTTTAGAAAGTTTCAAAAGTGGAAAGATTTTGCTAAAACACAATTTGGGAAGAAATAAAAATCTTTAGGATTGACAATTGTGAAATTTTTTGTTCATGAGAGTTAGAAACTTTTTTCAAAGCTCATGGAATTGATGCATCAGACCTTTGCACCATATACACCATAGCAAAATGGTTTTGTTGAAACGGTTATTCAGACTATTATTGAAGTTGCTCGTTGCATGTTATAGTTTACACCAACAACCTATGTTGAACACAAGGTTTTGGGTAGAGGTCATCAACACATCCACTTATTCAAGGTAAGAAGTCCTCACAAATCTTTGAATCAAATGAAACATGGATCGGAAAAAAAAACCTTATGTTTAAGGCATTTATAGATTTTTGGATGTGAGGCATACACCCACAAGCCAATTGAGACAAGGTTGAAATTGGAACAAAAATCCACAAAATGCATATTTGTGGGTTGCAGTTTGGAATCAAAAGGTTAGTAATTAATTTTTCTAGAAATTGAAAAATTAATCATAAGCATGATTGTGAATTTTTATGAAAAGCTTCAATCATTTGATCCAAAATTGAAGCAAAAAGGGGAGGATCAAAAGAAATTTACCAAGGTTTTTGTAAAGGATGACATCAAGTTTTAGTCAATAGTGGGAGCTAATTCATTTCAAAAAGGAGAATGGGAGCCAAAGGATAATAATAGCTTTGACTTAATTGCAATTGATCACACTAACGTCTTGGAACCAAAAGAAGGAGATTTGATCATATAAGAACATTAACCTGAAATAGTTTTACCCATTGAAAGTGCACCACAAAAGGAAGAATTTTAAAATCCCAAGTACAAAATGCAAGGTGAAAATTAGAACAACTCAAAGGAATGCCATTAAGATTCATGGATCATTTTGCTAGTATGGTAACTATTAGCGTATTGATCATTGTGACTAAAACCTTGAATGGAATATATAGAAAAAATTCTAGAAGGAAGTTGTGGATGAACAATATTTTCGATCATTAATGAAAAACAATACTTGGTAGTTTGTATTTTTTTTTGAAAAAAGAAAACTAATTAGCACAAAGTGGGCTTTCAAAATAAAAAGAAAGGCAACAAGAAAGATGACAAGTACAAAGTTAGACTAGTGGTTGGAGGTTTTTTTAAACTCATGGCATTGATTTTGAAGAAACTTTTGCCTTTATAGCAAAATTTGTTTCAATTTGCACATTCATGTCACTTAGAGCAACCCTTGACCTTGAAATTCATCAAATGGTTGTCAAGTGTGCTTTCTTGAATGGTGATTTGGATTAAAACATTTACATGTTGCAACTTAAAGGCAACAAAATTGTTGAGCTTAAAAAAAAATTCTGCAAATTACGTAAGGCCATATATGGGTTTAAACAAACACAAAGGGTTTGGAACAAGAGGATTGATGGATTTTTCAAAAGTTGCAGTTTTTAGAGGTGTGAGTCAAATCAAATCATACATCATGCAAAGGAAGGAAAACATGAATGTATTCCTAACATTATACATTGATAATTTATTAATCATTAATAAGGAGTTGCAACCGGTAAATGAGGTGAAAGGTTTTTTGTTGCATGAATTTGAAATGTTTTTCGACAAAATAACATATTGTCTAGGAATCAAAATAATAAAAGATTAGTTGGCAAAGATCGTTTGGTTGGGTCAATAAAAATTGCTCCAATTTGGCATGAATGATTGTAAATTAATTTTCACACCATTTGATGTCAATGTCAAGTTTTCTAGACCAAACCTAAAGGACATGATAGATATGTAATGCAAAATAATGCAAAATGTCCCTTATCACAAAATTGTGGGTAGCATAATGTATGCAATAATTGCCATGAGACTAGACTTGGCTATGGCTATGGGAGTAGTATGCCAATTTATCCATGGACCACAAATGGACAACTAGCAATGTATGAAGAAAACTTTTTGTTACTTGGAAAAAACTAAAAATTATTACATGCAATACAAGGCCATGGACAAACAGACAATTTGTGCATATTGTGACTCAGATTGGGGCAAGGATTTAAGCACAAAAAAATCCACTACATGCTATGCCTTTTTTTGAATGGTAGAACAATAAGTTGCCGTAAACAACCTACGATTGTTCTTTCCAGAATGGATGTTGAGTACATGACTATGTCGCAAGCAACTAAAGAAGCCATGTGGCTTCATAGCTTTTTGGATGAACTTGGGTTCACCCAATAAAAAAAACTATCATATTTTCCAATAGCTAAAGGTGCTTGTCACTCATCAAGAGTCCAATTCATCATTTTAAGACCAAGCACATAGAGATTCAACATCATTATGTCCGTGATAGTGAATGCAAAAAAATCCGATTTGAATACATTTCAACCAAAAATATGGCTACAAACATGCTAACCAAGGCCATTTCAAGGGAGAAACATTCTTGGTGCATGAAGATCATAGGTTTAGATTCATTTGAAAACAAAATTTAATCACTTGATGGGAGTGTTAGAAATGAAATGATTAATTGATTTTAGATTAATGGAGTTTTAAAACTAGATCACGAGCAGTGGCAGTAATGCAAAGATGTTTGTGGTGAATCACAAACTTGGCGGTGACTAGAAGTTATCATTGGTCCACAATGACAATGATGGTTAGCTTAACGTAAAACACTTATAGATTACTTGTAGTACTCACTTAGGAATAGACTAGTTAGTTTTGGTATAAATTGATGGACCATGCTATGTGCAAATTAGCTTCAACTTGTCATTAATTCATTCTACAAATTACACTTTACACATTGGAATTTTAACTTTTTGCACTATTGCATTTAGTCTTGTTTTTTTTTTTTCCTTCAAACTTGATCTATTGTCTCCATTATGTTGTTGCGTTTGTATTGTTATGTTGTTGTGTTTGTACATGTGTTGTGTCTTTGGATAGAATAGGTTGCACCATGGAGAATGCAGTTGAAAGGTCACATACAAAAATATTTACCTCACAAATAACTCTATTTTCTTAGACAAATAAGGTACCTCCACCATTGTACCTTTAAGAAGTTGAAATCATAGGGTTACAAAGTTCTAATGAATTCAATGCCTTTTACAATTTTGTTGAAACATGGCATTAAGATCATTCATGAATAGTACATAACCTTGTTCCATTGAAGCATATGTAGAATGCATCGAGGTAGCAAGTGAGGTAGATAGTTCCGTCCATTTAGTTGTCACCTTTCCATCTCCATGTAGGTGGCACCACCCATCATTTCCCACTATGAAAGCAATGTTAGGTGAAGCAAGTCATCCAAAATGTGGGAACTTAAGAGTTTTAGAATCCTCTAGTAATCATATGAACATGAAGAAGATGATGTTTTGACTAACATTTTCAATGATGGTGTCACAAACAACCCCATCTCCACCTATGCTTGTCTAATAGCAGTTCATTTTGTGAGCCATATTTTAAAGATTCACAATCATGCATAACCTTCCAAAACTTGGAAGATGGAGGACATGAGATCCTTCCTAATAAGACCAATGCAAATTATTAAAGAATGGACATTGCAACAAAAAAAGATTTTTCCATCTCTACCATTGTCATAATGATGCAACAAAATATTTGTTGAACTTGTGTAATTACATATCTTCAACTATGAAGACAATCAACATTGAGAATAATAAAACAACTAAATAAGAGAAAACAAGCAACAATTAACTAACTTAAAAAGGTCCCTAGTTCAAAAATTAAAACCATATTTCTTTGATTCCACCTTTCATCTATTATTAATGGCAAAGTTGCCAAACCATACACATATTTGAAACCAACTTGAAGACTCCATGGCTTGTGACAAAGAAATGACCTATGATTTAAGAAATAGGAAATAAAAACCTATTGAAAGGATATTTGTCAAGAGCTATGCATCCAATGGAGGACCTCAACAATTGGCATGGACATGAACTTTCTCTCACACATTACTAGAACATATAATTTTTGCCCATCCATGACCATCAAATCTTTGTATATGGTTTCACACCACCATCATGGACTTTGAGTCTTGCAATAGTAGGTAGCATGTTTAAAAGGTGAGAAAAAAGAGCAATGGAAAAAAAATGTGAGAGATATTAAGAGTTCACATCCTCCAACTCCTCCATTTCACATTTAAACAAGTAGTTCTGCTAGGAGAGGCTTTGTCCTAAATAATATATTACATTTAAAATTGTATTATGAATTATGGGATAATAGTTTGTTAGCTTTATGAAGGATTTTGAAATTCTTTTTTACATTTGTATTAAGAATTTTTTCCCTAGCCCTTTTAAAATTCATTGTGCATAGTTCCATTGATTTTCATTCAACCATACAAACAAATATAAAGTTGAAAATAATGATATTGTGTCAAAAATTCAATCCAAGCTTTTCCAAAAAAAAGTGTAAACAATTTCTCATAATGTGCACAAGGTAAAATTAAATACTTAGATGTTTGAAAAAAACATTAGTAATGGATGGATATCATTTAGATGAAAAGAGTTGGGAAAGTTATCAACTTAATTTTTAGTCTCATTTCATTTTCAAAATTAAGAATTTAACATCTTCTATAATTTTTGTTGTCACATTTTGCCTTTAGAATTTTCCATGAAAGGTGTTTTGTTGTTGTGCTTGATGGGTGTAGATGTGGATTAAAAAACATTGAGATTTATTCTCATCTTTTGGTTGATAATTATGATTTTTGTTTGCACATGGTTCATGAAAATTAATAAAAATATAGAAATTTAGGCCACAAGGTGTCATCATTTTGGGTGTCAAAAATTAGATGGAAAATGCAACATTCATACACTACACTTTAGAAAGATGGAGAGGATAATGGTTTTTTATTATACATAGGAAATGTGTTTGGTAATTTGAATGCAGTATAAATGGGTTTGTAAAAATTTGCCCAATATTCTTTTGTTACACTATATTTACATTTATTTTGAAAGAATTTGCCCATATGTGGTCTAGTTGAAATTCAACTTTTGTGATGTTTTCACTAGATTGTGATTTTAATATAAACTTATTCTTGAAATCAATAGTTTTCAGTTTTTTTTTCATGGTTATTGTCTTTTAGAATGTCGACATTAAAAACTCCCATTATCATGATTGGACAATGTTTGGGAGAATGTTGAATGAAGTTTGAAGTTTGTTTAGGAATGTAGAAACTAAACATGAATCAGCTCTATACACACATACAATATTTATTGCTTTTCATGTATTAATATTAAAAGTTACTACTATATTTTGAACCATCATTAACTATTGTATTAATAAAATCTAAGTGCATATGTATGTTATACATCATCATTATCCTATGACCATCATGGATTGAAATATATGAATATTTCGATGAATTTATAAATTTATGCACATCTATTGATGCATGGCGTATTTTTGTTTTTATAAGACATAAGATATGATACATTTGAAGGTTATGATCATGGTTGATATCTTCATAATGTTAGCATAAAGAAGTTGTATTCAAATCTTGTATAATTACATGAAAACTATGCAAGCTTTTAAATTGAAGAATTAATGGTATCCAAGTCACAATTGTTTTTAATATATTCATTTTTATATCTACTCTTGAATCCACATAGAAAATTTCATGTTGGAGAGGAGTTAACAAAAATAATTTTTCTTTTTATTCGAATGTGGGATAATATTATATATGTTAACCCATATTTTTTTAACATGAGTAGGATCAAAAGCCAATTTATTTAATGATAATCCTTGAGAACAATGGATGGGTTTTGTTGTTGCAAGTTGAATTAGAAATTGAATCCTTGTTATGATAAATGATTGAGATTTACCAATTCTTATATTTTTTATGATAAGTTCAATTAATGTCCATTTTGATTCAATGTTGTTATAATAATGATTATATATATATTTTTATCAATGTTCTAATTTTAGGATTTTGAAACATTATCCATATGATGGTTTTGGAACAATTTGTTGTTCATGCTTTTAAAATGTCATCAGTTCCATTCTCAAGATCATCATATGTTGTATGGTTATCAACACATAATTCAACCAACATATCTTTTTTTATTTGAATTATAGAATGCAAACTTGGAGCTTTACTTAGATCATTTGAAAGTTTGTAAAATAGCATGGGCATGATTGATGATTAATGTCCATTGCTTTGAAAATAAATGTAAGACCTAATGTATTAGTGAACACATGTTCATTGTGTTTTTGCACAAGTTTATTTGTATAAAATAAATATGGAATAGTAAAATTGTTGGATGGTTGTCAATTACAAGTTGAATTTATAAATTGAATATCTTTTGTATTTTTTGTTGTAGTGCATAATTTCTTCAAAGTTTGTATGGAAACCATATTAGGTTGTCATATTAATTTATTAATTCATATCATTGGACATATGTTTGCAAAAACATTAGTATTAATGAATCAACTTTGTCTTTTGATATTTTGAAAGATTTAACTATCTTTGATCGAAGGTGTTTGATAGAAATGACATTTCATGACAACATCCACATCACCAAAGAATTTGTTTTGAATATATTTTATGAAACTTAATTTATTATTTATAACATTTAACATTCTAGCACCAACAAATGATATTTCATCTATCACAACAAGTCGTAATTGTTCATATTGACAAGTAAGCCTATTTATTGAATCTATTGATAAGTTTGGTATACTAAATAAGGATTGTTGGACATGTATTTCCAATATTAAATGTATTATTAAACCATCAATATTGAAGGCAACTTTCCTATTGATGCCATAAGTAAAGCCTTGGTTTTCTTTAAGTCAAAAAAGATGTCTTTATCGTATAATCATAATAATCCTTGAATTATAAGTTTTAATGTAAAAGTTTTACCAATTCCAGCACCCCTTGTCAAAAATAAACAAATTGATATATTAGGATATAATTTTTTTCTATGCATAACGTCATAAAATATTAATCATTATTCGTCATTTAATTGTTTAAATAAACTATAATATTCAAATTTTCGATCATCATAGAATATAAAGATTTTGTGAAATTTTCATCTTTTAAAGTTTGTGATTTTTGGTTTGATACATTATGTGATTGAATCACAAAGTTAAATCGTAAATGTTCAATATTGATTGTAATATTTATAATAGGAATTACAGGACATGAATCATTTATTTCATTATTTATGTTGTCATTCCAAATGTTAACAAGATGTAATGGTTTTGATTTTGAATCTATTGAATCATTCATTTCTTTTGTATTTGAATATGACATTTAGTAATTTAAAATAGATTTAATTTTAGAAATTTCATCATGTTGTTAATAATATGCATCATGCCCTGTTACATTAATTCTAAGTTGTAATGTTTTTGAAATTTGAAATGGTGAATATGATCAAAATTGTTCTCTCGACCAATTTTTAATATCTTTATATTTATTGTAATTTACAAACCTAATAATTTTGGGTTTGTGATGTTTTGAATTTTTAATGTTATAAAAACAAATAAAGTTTTCTAGTGACAAATATTCATATTGATTAAGATGATTAATATATTTGTCTATGATTGATGAACACATTATATTAGTTGAATTAGGTTTTTATTCATTTAATGTAACTTGTGGTTTTAACACAAAAACACATTTTTCAAAAAAAGAAGTATTGATGAATTGAAATTTTGGAAATGATTGATATAATGATCAAAAAGTGCAAGATAAAAAAGTTGAACAACCATTTGTTGAATGTTGAAAACAAACGTTACCCAATTTTTGAATTCTTCTATTTGCATTTAAATTATTTGCGATACATTTTTGTAGGATAGAATATAATTTTGATGTTATTGATTTATTTATTTTTGTCATATATGATGTGCAATATGTTGCAATTGCATATGGGTTTAAGATAAATTGAATATCTATATTTGCAAATCACAAATGAACAACACGTGTACTAAATGCATTAGTTTTTGTGTTTTTAAAAATTTGTTAAAAAAAAATGTAACTTTGTTAATTTGCTTCTCAAATTTAATATATGGGTATTTTCATTTGGGTTTAAAGAATTTAAGAATTAAAAAAGATATATTTTTAATTTTTAAAAAATTTCTCAAAGATTGAAATATATATTTTGGTTGTGTATGGAAGTATTATTGTGAAAATGGATAATTCCCATCTATTTGAGGGGGTTTTAATTTTTTTGTTTCACACATGGGACGTAATCGATAATGAAATCTACAAGGTGTAGTCACATTAATAGGAGCCATAATAAGTGTAACCAGTGTTTAATTTTTCATATTTAAAAGTGGTAATTTGATTTGGTGTTGAAAATATAAATTTTTTAATATATTAAAGTTCATAATATATCATTGGAACATTTGAATTAATTTGAAAAATATTCAATGAATAATAAGCTTCAAAATCACTCATTAAGTATTGTAATGTGTGTTTTTTAAATTTATAAATGAATTTCAAAACTTTGAAAATTACGTATATTTTGAAATGTCTTACATAAACCTTGACATAATAATATATAAAAAGTTATAAATATTTTTGAAGAATTTTTAAAAATATTCTAAAAAATATTTTCCCAAAAGTAGTCCCAAAAGTAAGCATGTGTGGTTTATGTTATCCCATTTGCACCCAACATTGTTTTTTTTTAAAAACATGTATGCATGTGTTGATGTTTTTGTGCATTATGCAATGAATTTGGTAACAATGATACATCATAAGAAATATACATGTTTACAAACTATTCAATTTCTTCATTTGTGTGCACTCCATACATAGGTGCATTTTTAATCAATAAAAGTCCATGGTTATGTTCATTCTCACAATTTTGGAATTTAATAACAAGATAAAAAATTGAAAATATGCCCAAGAATATAATAGTTTTTTGTCATAAGTTTGTGGAAAAAATATGTTTTATGATCATAATATCTTGCACATGTGATAAGGTCGTTTCATATTTTCTATTATATGAAAAGATTATAAGTCTTCTATTTTATTTGAGAGATTTAATTTTGAAACATATAATGTGTGCAAAGCTTTAATGAGAAGATCCCATAATCTTTCAACAAATGTAAAAATGACAAAAAAATGTTGGAAGACCAAGTTGCTTGATCATTATAAATAAATTCTTTTGTAACCTTTCAAAATAATTAGGTGAATTACATAAGTTTTGTAAATCATGATAACCTAGGTATGATTTAAGAATATTATCTAAGTTTGGTTTATTTTGTACTTGAAAAATTCATAAGGTTCTATCACACAATTTTCCTTTTCACATTCACACCCAATTTAAAGCTATGATTTTCTATATGGAAACTTTAACAATTTAAAAAAAAAGGTTAGAAATATTGGTTGAAAAATCTTTGGATTTATAAAGTAACTCCCATTGAGCGATTTGTTGATATGAAAAACCTTCTGAAAATTATCAAGGTTAACCATAGAATAATGTTGGAAAATTTAATTCTTTTAAATGTTTATTTTAAAATAAACTTAGGGGGTGAAAATGTTGATTTGGGGCAATAAAATATATAATACTATCATAATCCATTATTTTTGGAGCTTCCAAAAAGTTATGTGTCATTGAGTTTGTTTGTGTACAGTGTATTTCTTCACTATCAAAATCAAAGTTATTAGATGATGCATCATTAGAATTAAAAATTTGGGATTCTGAATTATGAATCCATATGCAAAGGAAACAAACTTACCCATGGATAATGAATGGTAACATTCAAACATTTCTATAATGGTGTTTCAACTAAATCTTGTAAAGTAATCATTACCATATTTGGACAAACATTTTCTGACATATAAGGTGATTTGTATTCAGAACATTACTTAATAAACATACCTATTGTTGCATAATCATGTGGTAGACATGGTAATATTGATTAAATTTGATTTACATTTGTAAGGAAATTAATAACACTACCATTGCATCATGTATCACCACACCCATATAGTTTATATATTTGAACAAAAATAAGATGTTAAATAAAATGTTTTTGTAATTGTGTTAATTTTTGGATTGATGGAATGATTGTGTTTTGGGAAATTATATTCAACACTTGATATAAAGGAAGTTTATTTTCATTAATATTATGTAAATGACTTGTACATATGTATGATGTGGAGCTAGGTTCTATTTGAATTTGAAAGTATGTAGAAAATTATTTTAATAATTTATTTGAAAACATTTAAGTTGGTTTTTAAAAGTAACCTTTCACAACTAAAACATGGAATTATGTGAACATCTTGGATTTGTTTATTACAAATGGCAACGTATATTGATTTTTTTGTATTTTCCTTTATATTAACATTATGTTTTATTTTATCTAATTGAAGATCATGTTTTATGAAAAATTGGAATTGGTTGTTTAATTTATTTTAGAGTGCATTCATTATATGATGATTGAACTTTGTCTTTTATGGAAGATTCATCTAATTTTTAATATACATATATTTCATATGATTCATAATTTGTGATTTTATTCTTTTAATATTTGAAACATGTTAATGGATATTGATTTTTTTTAAAAAAAAGATTTGGACAAATATCTAATAGTTCAAAAATATTATTCATAAAGTGCCCAATCAAAATATTCTCTTTTTCTTTTATGTATTATATTAAGATCAACAACTAGATCCATTTGAACTTAGGTATTTTTTGAACTTTGGTTTCAAACTTTAAGGTGGATGGACTAAAAGAAAATTTTAGATAGGAAATTTTTTATTGCAAGAAATGTTGAACAAGGAAACAACATATTGTACTTGTGAATCTTAATTATTTTCAAAATGTTCATTAATGTAAAGTCAAGGTTTTTATTCTAATAAAAACATGTAGTTGGTTGTGAGAATTAAATATGAAATTTTTGCATCATTAATTCCAAAAAAGATAGAAAATCATTCAATTTTATGTGAACTTTGGGATCATTTGCTTGGAAAATAGGCAAAAACCGAGATAAACCAAATTAACATATTCAATTGGCTCAAAATGTTGAAAATTATAAGCTATATGTAAGGGAATAGATCGAAAATGATCCATTCCACATCGAAACACAATGTGTTTTGATATTTTATTTCAAATGTAAATTGACCTTTGTAAATATTCAACTATCCAAACTATTATAGGGAAATTTCCTCACAAATCTCCCATCCTAGCACATGATGTCATTTTTGTCACATATTGATCATTTGTCACCATGTTTTGATGTAAATCAAATAAAAAACTTGAATTTAATTCTCAAATATGACATTTTGGGTTTTTTTATATTCAACAATAAACATTAATTTAAATGTGCCATGTTATTTTGCTTCAATTAAAGAGATGACAAATGATTATCCAACAAATAAGATATAAACTAAAAAAGATAGGTGCCTATTTCATAAATTTGTATGTTGAAACCAAATGAAGACCATATGAATGTAATACATTTTCAAATGATGAATCAACAAGATTTGATAAAGATGTTTCCATTATTATGAAATTAAATTTAATCCAAATATATAAATAATAAAATCACCTTCCTCACACATACACATTCAAAAAAGACATGGAATTAATGATTCATTAGAAGACTATTTACATTGACTTTTAAAAAAAAACCTTGGATTGAAAAACTACTTCTAATAAAAAAACTACATATATTAAAAATGATTGTATTAAAAAATTACTTGTATCAAAAAATTGATTGTATTGAAAAATTGCTTGGATTTAATTAATTGTCTTAAAAAAACTATTGGATTAAAAAATTGCTTGCGTGGAAAACTTTCATATACAAAAAAATTTGCTTACATTGAAAAATTATTGGTACTTAAAATTATTTACATTGAAAAATTGTTTGGATTCAAAACTATATTATTACATATATTAAAGGATGTCGGGATGAAAAATGAAGCCTCCCCTGAATCCGTGCGTCTCGTCATCCGTCCCATCATCTGTCCTCTGTCCATCCGTCCGGTCGTTCGCACGGATATTAAAGGATAATGGGAAGGAAATAAACCGGGAGTTGCACACCATCCCTTTGCTGAGTCTGACATTGCAGTTTTCTGCCCACCAAGAATGGGAAGGAAATAAAACATATATTAAAGGACGTCGCCCACCAAGAATGGGAAGGAAATAAACCAGGAATGGCCTTCCATCCATGTCCCTATTTAGATACATCATCATCCTCCATGTGATGCTTGCTTGCTGGATGGTGCATAAATAATCACCATGTATGATGAATAATATTTACACATGACCGCATGTAATGCGTTTTTTGGTTTTTTTTCGGTCAATTTTGTAATGCACCGATGAGGTTGCCGGCTACACACCATCCCTTTGCTGAGTCTGACACTGCAGCTTTCTACCCACCAAGACGAAAACTGATCACAACCACAACCACAACCAGTTCGCTCTATCGAAGAACTACTTCATCTCAGGCATCTCAGCAAGCGCATTCGCCTTCCGTCAATTTGGCTCAAAAGGTAGGAAAGTCGATACGACGACCGGGTGTTATGTTCAAGGCCCAAGTGTATGCAGAGGTGAATGTCCAACGTCCCAAAGACTACTGGGACTACGAAGCTCTAACTATGCAATGGGGGTAAGGAGGGTTTCTTTATTTTTTGTTGGCTCTGCCCTTCAGGGTAGAGACATTGTTATACATCCAGAAATGGGCAAAAATTTGGTATCCCTACATTCTAGGGTCATGTGCTGGAGTCCCACATAAATTACCACCGTTCTTCTTATTCCACTCTAAGAATGTTTACTATCTTGCTTTCCTACTTTTGTTCTTATGTCATGATCGTTGCTGCTCAATCCCTCAGAGAATCGGAAGCTGTGATTGAGGGCAGATGATTGAGAAGAATGGCTTATCATCCACTTAGGTCACAGCTTGACTTATTTTCTGTGCAAAGAAAAAACTAGGGACCAAGATGATTATGACCTATTTGACAAGGTGAAAAAACATTGTGTAGGGAAATTTGAAGTCTAGATGGTTGAGACAGGTTCTTCAAATACTTTATGCCTACTATAATAGTATTTTGCATGAATATCTGACAAGGGTTACTTTTTTGGGCCTGGGTGTTGATGATGGCATGGTAAAATCAAACGTGAGATCAAGATTCTGCAAAATCTGTGTGGAGGTCCCAACATTATGGGTATTTCAAAAACTTCAAAGAACTGTTGGGTTTGATGATAGAGCCACAAAGACCTAGCGCTTTTAGGTGCATGTTTGATTTATTTTAAGGAATCGAGATATAATTGGTGGTTTGCAAGGTGAGTATTTGAAAACTAACCTTTATGCATAATTTATTATTTAGAAAAAAACCCAAGTAAATTGATAACAGGGGTATTACTTTGATAATGAAATTGTTAACTCATGAATCTAAATTTTTCAAAAAGATTGATAGCTTATGTGATCCAAAATTTTTAAATAGTATTACTATTTATTATTTTCCCCTTCAAAATCACTTCTTTTTCAAATTTTCAATTTTTAATTTCACTTTTCTGCGAAATTTTTCCAATAAATAAAAGGGCTGGCTTAGACTTACACTAAAAAGTTGACAGTGTTTTTGTGTTTTTGATGTGGGCCAGGATGAGGCTATTCGTGAAAATATTCGTGAAAATATATTTGGATAAGTTTGACCCACTTTCTATGGTCACACCACGAAGAGTGTTTTGTGTAAACAAGGGGGAGACTGATCCTAACATGGTGAGTTTGCAGTTTAGCTAACAGGTAGGGTAATAAATACACCAAAAAAAGGTATACATACACACACAGCACTAGCAGACAATAGTGCAAGAGAGACCCCCCTCCAAGATTTTGATATCAATATCAGTAACAAACTTAACATATATTCTCCACAATGCCTGAAGACACACAAGAACGTATGTGTGCACTCATTGCGCAACATGGTAGTGCTTTGGCTGCTTTGGCGGGCCTTAACAATAACTAAAAGCTTAACAGAATGATGAACAAATTGATTCTTTGGAAAATCCTATTCCACATATTGATGTTCCAATAGAATTTAACCAAAACACGTCAGAATCTGCACATGAACGTCGTAATCGCCTACAGAAAGAACGACGTGCCAGGCAACGTGCAAAGTTGGCCGGGCCATCTGAAACGTTGCAAGAACGAAGTAATCGTCTATGTGGAGAATGGCGAAACGTACAACAAGCGACAGCATGTGCACAACCTTCTCTTGGCAATGACGCATTACAATTGTTTGGAGACGAAAACGCGTCGACCCCGGGATGATGGGATTATGGAGAGATGGACACAATATATGGATTTTGCAACGCAAAAATGTGGATCAAAGAACGATTGGCAAAGTTGAGCTACAACAACCCACAATTTTTTCTGTGTTGCGAGAATGGCAAAGTTTTGTTGCTGAGTCTTTTTGTAACACCGCAAGAGCTGGAAGTTCTTTTAACTAACAAAGAGAGCAGTGCCGTCAAATTTTGAAATCAAATTCGCATGTACAATTCGATGTTGGCATTCACTTCGCTTGGTGCCAAAGTTGATGAGTTGGTAACAAGAGGCCCTGAACTGTACTCCTTTCGCATTCAAAATGAGTTTTATCACAAAATTGGATCCTTATGTCCTGTCGAAGGACAACGTCCATAGTTTGCACAACTGTACATTCATGATACGAAATGTGAACATCAAAACCGCCATGCTGTTATGCCATCGCTTGATCCAACGATGTTGGATCGGTTGTTGACCATGATGTACAATATCAATCCATATGTTGAAGTGTTCAAAATGGCAAGGGATATGATGGCAACAGAAGGTGTTCCCATGGATCTGAAATTGTGTCTCATTACCTCTCGAACAAAGGATGCCCGTCGATATAATGTGCCGACGGCCGATGAAGTCGCAACATTGATTGACGCGTTCCCAAGTCACGGGGTGAAACCCACTTGAAGGTTTCACAAAGTCAAGTTGCGGAAAGTTGAGACTTGGTAACACGCTTTCGGCTTCCAATTCTAAAAAAGGATAGAAGGTCAAGTTGGGAGCCTAGGGATTAGACTAGGAAGAGGGACTAGCTTAGCTCATGTGAATTTGCATCCAAAAACCAACCAAAACGGGTTAGTTTAGCATTCGGGACACCCTTGGGTGTTGGGACTTGCCACGGGCACTTGGACACACAAGACTCACCAAAGCCCGGACTCGGGGGAAGCCACCACCTTCCCCCATATAGTATTCTCTGCGGCTGGTTGCGGAGGCTACATCCGAATGGCACATTTTGTTGGGACTCCCGAAATGGAGTCCTGAAAGTGTCTCGGCTGGACTCCCGGAATTTTGAACGGCCATAGCTCCTCGCCCCGAACTTGGATTGGGACGATTCCTAAATCAATGTTGTAGCTCTTGTCGAGAGCTTTCCAACGCCATGTCGCACTCTTCAAGGCGACATCGGGAAGAGGTCGATTCCCGACTTTTAGTGGTTGGGAGTCAAATTGCTAGTTTGACTCCCGGCCCTTCTTTTGCCCATAACTTGGGCTGCAGATGTCCGAATTGCCAATGCGAGGCCATTTTCGATATCTACGTTTCAAGACCTTTCTAATGAAACCAAGAACACCCCAATGAAAGGTGTTTTGGGCATTGCTGTTGAGCTCTGAACATTCGGGAGTCCCGGAAGACTCCCAACCTCCAACTTTTCCAAGTGTTGGGCTTCACCCCCACACTTGGCCAAAGTGGGGTTGCG
>Ga0116231_10003730_pt1 | contig 31352 bp, 27 predicted proteins | sample S1TSphgellanicum_2_FD_89695 | JGI IMG/M metagenome (GOLD analysis project Ga0116231, IMG submission 89695) | Host-associated microbial communities from peat moss isolated from Minnesota, USA - S1T2_Fd - Sphagnum magellanicum MG | ecosystem: Host-associated > Plants > Peat moss > Unclassified... | reverse complement strand
CATGCAATTTTTGTTCAAATGGACGCAACTTCTGATGCACATTTGCTACCCATCATCGCCACTGTTTGGAGCAGCTCTCTCTCTCTCTCTCCATTTGAAATACCAGTGTGCATCTCTATTTGATGCAGCAACAAACTTCTTGGCATCATCACCACAGTTTTGCATCCATTTCTCTTCTCTTTTCTCTCTTCCTTTTAAGATACACAACATCCATTTCTGTTTGATGCAGCAACAAAATTTTCTTGCCATTGTCACAACTGTTTTTACATCCTTTTCCTTCTCTTCACTCTCTCGATCAACATGCAATTTTTCTTTGATGCAAAACTTATGTAGATTATCTCAGTCGTAGATTTTTATTTGTGTGCTGAGTTTCCAATCTCTCATTGTAATCAAAATGTCAGGGGTTATTTTTTGGGGGGGCTTTTACCCTGCTACCTTGTGGATGTTTTTAGAGGTTTCCATTGGATTTGCAGTTTGATGCTTTGTTTGACTAGGTCCACAGGATTTGCAGAGATGCTTACTGACATTTCTGATTCACTTGTATCTTTTTAGTGCTAGCCAACATTATGATCTGAGTTCTTCTCTGTTCCTTCATTGTGACATGCAGCAGAAACAAGTCAGGATTCATGAACAGAAAGTAGAAAGGATTCATGCAGATTTATTGTTTGGATAACTATTTGCTGAAGAATTTGAGCAGATTATTGCTTGCTTATCTACAACCCACCATTTCCGGAAAGTTGAAATTCGTTTAAATGCTCACATCTCTAACCTACAAAGTTGGCGATCAATTCCATCAGTGCAACTGAAGTGGTCTTGGTGCACATCTTGTTTCATCAGTCAGGAATGCACCGCCACAAATTCAGTTTGTCAAGAATATAATGCAAGAATATCTACCCAACTGGTTTGTTTTACTTAAACTTGCCTCATGATGCAATTAAGTTGAATCCTAATTGCTAGATTGCCCAGTTGGGTGGAGGAGGTCGTCACAAATGCCACCAACCACAGGAAGGGCCAAAGTGAACCAGCAGCCACCAGTGCATCACAAGACATGGATGGTGGGTGGGCAAGAATTGTACCTACTTACCTACCTACAAGGCCTATCCAGTTGCCTAGGTGAAACTCAGTTGAACTCCATCAACAATTGAGTGATAACAGGCTCCAAAATGGATGGCATGTTGGTGGCTGTTGGTTCACTGTTCACCCTGCCCCACAATAGCCAGTGTAAACCCTAAACCCTTGCAACTCTTCAATTCCAATTTCTTGCTTTTCCCTAGTAGATCTTCCTTGGTTGGCATAATCCTTCCATGCCTTTCTTTCTTCGCTCACACCTGAACCAAGGGACACACTAGAGATGAATTGAGTGCATGAAAATGTGTCTTGTAAAAGTCCAACAAAGGCCATCACCTAAAAGCACAAACTCAAGAACTTCTTATCCATTTTTATTGGTTCTGCCCCTTCACTGTAGAGACAATGGGATGATGCGCCCAGAAATGGGTCATGTCGAGTCCACTATAGAAACATTTCTAGCATATTTGAAGGATCCACTTGGGCTTCACCATGCAACCTCCATCGTTATTATTCAACTGTTTGTAATGTTTCATTTGGTGTAATTGCAAAAAATTGAGCTTTAGCAATGTCAAAATTACTCTCTAGGAAATTTTCCACACTTTCATTGCAGCTTACTCCACTCTCAAATTCAGTTAATCACCCCAATTAAGTACCAAGATGTAGGAAGCTTAAATGACTGAAAATATCAATTGTAAGTTAATGGTGTTCAAATTTTCACCCAATTTCTAATCTTAGTTGTGTTGTGCCCAACTTGGGCTCTTCATTGCTTCACAATACAAGCAACACCCAATTGGCATAACATCAAAATATTTATATATTTTAGAAGTTATTTAAATAAATTATTTAAAAGATAATTAGTTCCATATATTGATAATCCAAGATCATATAGATTGGTCATGAAATCATTTTTTCATCCATTAATTTTAGAATATGAGATTTAATTTTCACCTACTAAAACATTAACATTTATCACATCCATGATGTCTTTTTTTTATGTCCTTTGTTGCTTCAAAAACCAAATTGGGCCTTTCCAATATCCTTTAATGTTTTTCCTATCATGCTTCCACACAACCTTGGTTTCAAAATATATATAATATAAAATAGTTTTGACCCTAGTGCTTCCCACGTCCCTAGATATTTCTTGGTGCCTTGATGTCCTTGAACATTGTATGTAAGGCCTTCAATCCTCAACCTCTCAATGCCCCCTATTGTCCAAAAAGAAAATTTTCATATACAGACCATTTGATTTATCAAGTTGTATTTGTTTTATGTCAACATTTTCATCTTCTACAATGTTAATCATAATTTTAAAGGTTTTCATAAGTTGCAAGAATATTTTAAATTCATATAATAAGAAATCAATATTTCTTATATTGTAACTTTATTAGGATTTACCATCAAGTAATGACACTAATGAAAACAATGTTGGTTATATTCTCATATAATTAATAATGTTCCAAATTATATTTTTAGTTAATGGAGCTTCAAAACAACTAATGAAAAGATCACAAATTTAATCCATCATGAATACATAGAACGATCATTTTTATTCAATAGAAAATTCATGAAGAGATCTAAAGTTCTATATATTTATGATAGGAAAATTTGGATTGCCAAACATGCTATTATCCCAATAAATTGTTAATAACCATTGACTTTGTCACATGAAATGTACAAAGTTATTTTAGTTTATATGTTCATATGATGTTTGCAATCTTGCAACAATTATCAAATGAAATTTTGCATGTTTAACATTTTGTAAACACTCATAATTAAATCCTTGTTCAATTTTGTTGAAGATTGATTTTACAAAAAACAAAATGTCAAATGTGAATTTTCAAAGATAATATTCAAGTATATTTTTTCAATCATTATTTGATCAGTTTTTTCTATATTAAATTGCATCTCCAAGTTGTTTTTTTTTTTTTTTTTTTTCTTTTGTTTAAATAATTTGACAAATATGTAGGTTTTAAATGTAGGTTTTTCTATTCTCTATTTAAAAATAAATAAAACCCATGTCGCTTAAAACATGCCTATACAAGTATAAATGGTTTGTTATTATATGGCTTGGGCTATATAGTAATAATGTGATGCATAAATCTTAATCAAATTATCAAAACACATATCAAAATAATTTTTAATCATTAAAAAAAATACATAAGAAGAACATTGAAGAGAAAAATAAATCTTTCCTTTTTTGGTTCACTAAATCTTTCAATTGATTCTTTTCACATAGTGCACACATAATGAACATCACTTGTTATGCAACACTTAAAAGAGTGCAAATCACAATGAAGGAGAAAAAAATGTGTGCATGCTCAAACATAAAAAACTCATTATTAAAAATGCTCTATCAAAAATCATGATTTATGTGAGGAAAACACAATTTTAATATCTCAATTCTATGATCAACCTTCATTCTTGTTCTTTGTTTGAAACACATAATTTTTAGTGGATCATTACTAAACTCATAATTTGTTTTCACATTTTCTCCCTCTTGCCCTTTATGGATATAATTCCCACATAATATTTACATAATTGCAAGAAATCACACAAATTCATAAAATTTATGATCTATGAAATGAAAAAGAAAGAAATAAGAGATTGAATTCGATCCCTAGTATCAAAATAATTCCATCATGATTGTTTCCACATGTTAAATACAAAGGCATATCTCCATTCACAATTGACATCTACTCCTTTGCTAACAAACCTTGAACAATGTCAACACATCCACATAAAGCCTAATTAAACAACACATGTTCATGTGTCAATAACATGTCATGTTGAAATAAAAAAAAATTTACCAAAATATAATAATGATATCATGTGATTTGTAAAATGTAATAAATCCATTTTATTTGCACAAAGACAAGGAAAAGACAAATTCTCTAATGTGAAACACTAATTCATTCCTATATGAAGTTGAAACATGCAATCAACTCATCAATTGATGAAAAATATTGGATGACATTGCATGCAGCTTGAATGGAATACATTGGATAAAACTGAGGTTTGAATGGCGGTTACAACGGTCATAAAATTGTTCATATTTAAGTTTAATGGGTGCAACTTCATGGTTAGCAAATTCATTCATAAGTTCTCAATTTCACTTAAATCCTCCTATCACAAAATACATAATAATACTTGATTTTGAAATTCATTCACAACAAACAAATTTTATCCCTTATGAATGTTTAATTTTATTTAAGAAGGTTCCTTGCACGTTGGGAAACTTTGAAAGTTGTAAGGAACTTTGCACCGTCCCATCCCCCTTGCACATGTTACCTTTAATCTAATTAACATCATCCATGTTTCATGTTTCATGACTATGTTATATTTCACTAGCAATGTGCACACCTTGCATTCTTAATATTCTTATTAATGTTTTTGTGCATGTTCAAACTTTAGAATCATAGTGGGCTACCTTTGATTAAAATGTTTTTTTAGTATGGCTATTTAAAACCCTTTTAAACTAGTTTAACAAAATCAATTTAACGTATTCCATTACTCGGATTGATTTTATTGGAGAAGATTGAGTAAGGGAGATTGACAAAAAAAACTAGTCACAAAAGTTTTAACTTGCATCTATAATCCTTCTAAAGTCTAATTTATATTGGACGGGTTGTGTTGAGTTGTTCAAAGCCTCTCGATTATGTCACATATTGTTAAAGTGGGTCAAGGAGCCATGTCCTCTTGTGGATCTAGGAAGCTTCTCGTCTCCATGTGCCAAAGCCCTTTTGTAGCTGCATTTTGTGTCATCACTTTCTTTACCCCTACTTCTCTTAATTTTTATTTTTGCAAAATGGGTTATAGAAAACAGAACTCACAAGCTTATGACCATTGGCACAAATTCCTCAGAACAAGTCCACCCACATCCAGTATGTGCACCTCTCTCAATGTTTTGAGTCCAAAATCACCTGCTTTCCCCGTCCCCACCCATGAACATAAAATATTGGATGGTGTAAAGTGAGGAATCAATAAAATCTCACCATGTGAGCCAATTTATTGTAACCATCAATCCTGTGACCAACTAACTAATCAAAACCAATCATGTTTCGATTAATCTTGGAGACAATACACTGCTTCCTTGCTTTGACATCCCTGCCAACAAAGCTTGGAATGTCCAAAACAATTCCCCTCTATTTCTGTATATTATATATCTGCAGAAAAACTCATCTGGACCTCAGTATATTTCTTACTCCCCTGCCAAAGGCTACATAACCTGCACACAAGTAGAGAGATGGAACTAGAAACTGCTGGCCTGTGTAACAAAAACTCAACTCAGTACAAATGGCCATTGCATTTTTGCCAGAAGAATGCAGGATATTTAGATTGGGAATTTGAACTGAAACTTCAGAGTCCTTGTTGCATATTTTTACATAGAGAAAGAGCTGTTGAATACACCAGAGAGATACTGAGAAATAGCCACAGTTGGAGAAGTTGTTTCAAAATGTAGCTCAATGGCTGTCTGCCAACTCCTTTGCCACTTTTACAAACAGCTGCTTCAGTTGCTATCCTCCAGCTTTTCACCCCTTCCATATCCAAGAGGGCCCAAGGTACTTGCATCACTTGCTCACCCACTGACTAGTACCACATATAGGGAGGAGGGTTGGAGATTGCAATAATGACAATCCAATAATCTTCACCCTCCTTCTGGCCACAGCCATTTCAACACAGGGTCATATTGTATATCCAGAGAACCAATGCAGCATTCTGATGATAGATGAAGAAAACTTTCCAAGGAGCTGCCATGGGAACAGAGTTCAATATGGCCATGCAACACACAATCTCTTTTGTAGTGAAACATGAACACTCCATAAACCTAACACCCTGCTCCTTGATTTCTACAAAATTTGGTTCGCTCGTAAAAGTGCCATGGTCGGACCTAGTGCCCCAGCTCGCAAAACTCGATGTCCAGTGCTTGCAAAAGCTGTCTTCCTATATGTGGTCATAATTTTCTTTCCCTCAAATGTCAGTCCTTTTTGTGTATTGTCAGTGTCAATCTGAGTGGGTGCAGATGATTCTTTACAGTTCAAATCATTGCCTCTGCAACCATCCTGCCCAAGTTGAACATTCAGCTCCTCCTTCTTCCTATCAAGCTCCTGACAGAGGATGTCCTGCCAAGCTGTAAATGAGTAAGCAGCTTAGAACCATTTACATCCAAATGTCAGGCCCACTCACTCCAAGAAATGCAGCTATCACATTCAATTTTTCACGTGTTAAGTGACACCAGATGGATCCAAGCTCCCATCACACTCTGCAATGCCATGCAACACAATACTACACTCTAGCACAACAACAACCTTATAATCTGCAAACGAAGTATATGAAAACTTCCTGATCAAAGTGACAATTTCATAGTATTTCTCTGAACTCAAAATCACCTAACAGAAAGCTGTCCAAACAGTGGACGACACTCCTCAAGATGAATGCCGAGACCTACATCTATCAGCTGATCCATGACATATCTCAAACAAAAGTTCACAGGTTCTCTGGAAGTGGCAGACTAGGTCTCAAAACACATATGTCAAGAACAAAGCAAGCCAAGTAATCAAGGATCACCTACCTTCATCACCCATCAGAACCTTTCCTGACCCTCTTCCTGATGCTGTGACAGATTCGACTTTCTCAGAAAAATTCTCAACAGGTTTGCTTACATCTGCAGGGCTGAGCTGCTGGTTGTGAGTCTTACTTAACCCTTGAACAATTCCATTAAGCTTGTAACCAGGTGCCTGCTCATTTTCACAAAACTTGTTCTCAAAAGGTACTTCAGGCCCTGTGGCTGGTGCAACTGTGCTTGTAGGTCCAAGGGTCTCTGGTTGAGGCTCAACGTCTGACACATTAGACCCTTTCTCTAGCAGCCGCACCTCCATGAGTGCAGAGAGCTCCACCTAGAAATCCAACACTCAGTGATGAGCAACTCAATAATGGCATCCCAGTTGGTCACTTATTTGGGGGCACAAGGGAGTAATATGCCAATCTTCAAAAGAAAAAACAAGAAAGGTACAAAAAAGACAGCAATAGGAACAGAAACGGAGAAACAACCTCCAGAGAACCATCTGGATTGTAGGGTGGAAGATATATGTCCTCCTGCTGTGCAAACTCTTCTTCTTCATCTTCAGAGTATTCATGGAGTGGATACTCAGCCACTGGAACCAACATCAAATTTCCCAAACTACCTTCAAAGCCTGATACTTTCCCAACCTGCAATGTTTTCCAAGGCTCTTATTAGTAGGGAGTTTCACCACAGGACAGCAAGTTCAAGAAAGTAGATGCAAAAGGCAACTGCATGACGTCATACTGCTTGGACACAAAATCATAGCCTGAACACACATAGATGTACAAGAAGGTAATGTAGACAAGAGTGGAGTTTTAACCTGTGCAGATCAGCTTACCCGGTAAGGAGAAATTTCAGGGGTCCAAGAATGTGTCAGCTCCACCAGACGGTATGCCAAAATATCTCCTATCTGGACAAAGAAGGCACACCCTTACTAAATTAAGTATGCATACTCATCAATTGCAAGTCTATGGCAATGAGAAGTCCTGTACTTTCTTACATCAAGGTCATAGAACTCATGATTCGGATCATCTCCTTCACTGCATGGAAGGAAAAAAGCCTTTACCTGAGGTGTACCATCCAACAAAGGAAACCCTTCAAAACTTCTCTGCTTTGAAGGATGGATATTTGGTTCAGATCCTTGTTCAGGATTCTCCACAAAGGTTTTCTTCTTGTCAACATACTTGTCAGATTGTTTTTCTTGACCCCAGCCTTGACCTTGCCTCTTATTCCGAATATCATTGCTAAAATGGAAGACAGGCTGCCATTCACACCACCAAATAAACAATCTTGTGATTTCCACCTTGCCTGTAGCTCAGGATATATTCTGCTTTAAAAGCTCATCTTCCACAAGCAATGCACAAGAAGCCTGATAGTCCCTACTTCTCAAAGGGAACACTGGCGTATGCCTTGCTACCCACACTGAACAACTTTCAACTTCAAACTTCAAGACATACCACAGGAGGACGTGCTTCGTCATGTTCCTCATCTGCATGTGTCAAACAAAGAACCTTACTCATCAGTTCACACAAAGTGGAAAATGATGCTCATTGTAGTGTTCACACCCAAAGTCCTCCAAAACCCCACTGCAACTGTGCTTTCTGTCATTGTTCACATACAATGCTTATGAGTCTTTGCAGCAACAGAAATAATCTACAAGGTTGAGCCACAAAGGGACACTGCAATGGAAGGGTGCATGTGATACCTCCATCACAAGGCTCAAATCGAATGTGGCCAGGTGCAACCATGACTGGAAGTCTTTCTTCCTCAGCCTCCATCTCATCACGTACCTCTGGTGTTTTGATCATCAAGTCAAGGTTTTTGTTATCAAGAACATGCTCTTCCTGTACTTCTTTCTCAAGCCCTGACCCATGATTCTGCATCCTCAACACACAATGATGTCTCTTTATTTGTCACAGTTGTGAAGAAAGGGGAAGAGCACAGCTCTAAAAATACGACTCCAATCTGATGCAATGGTACACCAAAACAAATCTGATACAGTGGATTAACCTTTGCTTGCTCACGTAGCCACATTCGCTTAGCTTTCTTCCTTCGAGCACTCCTGCTTGGCTTCTGCTCAACCAACAAGAAGGCAATTTCAGAATGAATAACTCTGCTGCATTCATCAACATTGATCCAGCACCTGGGCAATACTGAGAATGAAGCAGTCCACTAGTGTTCATCCTAAGCCAAGAGAGAGAGGAATTCCTCATTCCATAATGTACTCTGGAGAGAAAATGAGTTTGTTGCCAGTCTCACAACTGACACAACCACCATATCATACTATACTTTGCTTGCACAGAGGCAGTCTGAGAGTCAACCTTTGAGTCATCAACAATACTTCCTTCTTGGGGAAGGTTCACTCTTTTCAATTCTTCAGTCAAGCAACCATCAAGACTACCATTAGCATTGCTGCAGCAACCCACAACATACAGTAGATTATCATACATACAGTCAACTACCAAAATTTCAAATTATCATAGCAGATTCTTGGAAGTTTTTAATTTGTACTACAGTAAGAAGAATAAGCATCATCAACTTTAATGTCCACAATTAATCTCCATTGCAACTTCCCCTTAGACCACTCATAACCAAAATGTTCATAAAAAGCTGCTAAACTCAATGTCAGATTAAGGTAGATCCAGATGACATCAACCCTCTGTAGGGATTACAGTACCCAAAGAGAAATTCAACAGATGTTGCTTTATGATAATCCCAACTGAATTTAACTCCAGTTATGTATGCACCTCTTCTTCCTCTTCCTCACCCCCTCCTGTCCATTTCCAGCATCAATGTCTTTGATCTTCTTGGAGTGCTTCCCTTGCTCAAGGTTGTTGGACTGTATATTTATGTCCCCCATTTTCAGATTGCTCCTCAATGCTGACTGTTGGTTATCCATTTCTCTGTGCAGAGTTTTATCTTTCCTGAGCAATATTGATAACAATATCAGTGAGAGTAGATAAGCATACAATAATCTGCTCAAAACTCAGGGCAACCAATCATACAAAAATCTGAATCCTGTTACAAAGTCAGGAAGCAGCAAAAAGCCTCAGTCATGATGTTGATAGGACTCATGAGGCATATCTCTTTTTTAGAAAGAAAAACCAGTGGCATCATTATTCAATCTGCTACAAGCTTGTGAGCATAACCTTCATTTCAATTTAGCATGCCCCTGAATAATCAAGCATCTAAGCAAAAGACATAGGGGCTATATACAGGACACTGGCTGGGAGCTCCTGCACCCTGAACATATACTCTAAAGATACCACTGCTGAGTGCTTGCCAAGAGGTGAAGTGATCACCACGCTAGAACTTCAAAAGAACACTATCATGATGGCTCATATGATGGTCAGAGGATCTTTGTACAAAAATAACCTGGATGTTACCTTAGTACAATGCTCATCTTAAATTGATCCTGCCTCAATGAAAACCCATACCCAGAAAGATAAGTGCAGAAGGAAGCCTTGAGTTCAAGGTGAAAAATAGAGCTTAGAGGTCAAATACAGAAGGTGGACATTGAAGAATACCTCTCTCTGTCTGTTCTTTCCTCCTTAGTGCACACCTTGGCATCCACCTGCAGCTTAGAACTGTCTGCTTCACATCCATCCTCTGCACCCACCACCTTTTTCCTTTTCCTCTTTTTTGTCTCAGGTTTCAGGTCAGTAACCAGGTCATCCTCAAATCCTGCTTGCTGCAAAGCTGTCCTCTTGCTGTCATCAACTTGCTTCTCTTTCTTAGAAGATTTCTTTTTTCTTGATTCATGACCTCCATCCATCTTCACCCCTTTAGCATCCGCAGAGGTAGTTCCCACTCCCATGTCAGATTGTCTGCAAGTAACCACCAACAAATCCTTCAAGAAGTAACTACTCCATGTGTCAAAGAGGGGGAAAAAGTTCCCACAAGAGAAATAGAAATTAGGTAATAGAGTATTTCAGCAGTATAGGTACAATCAAGAGAGAGAGCCCACTCAGGAAGATCATTTAAAGACACTGCAGATACCCAATGTCTGCACTGATTAAATCTGCAGGCACAGCAGGTATTGTGATAACCCTTGGTTGCAAAGGATTTTGAGACAAAACTGAAAGGGCAGGAAGTCAACTGAGCCAGATGGAAGTTGCCAAAGCTGCCAAAACATACAATTGAACATCATTACTGAGAGCTCTCTTCCGCTTCTTTGAGCTGAACTCCTTGCTTTTGGACAGCCTTGCTTCTGGATCCTTGAATTGGATATCAAACCCCACATTTAATGATGGCTCAGTTCCACCTTCGTCTCCACTCTGATATCCTCCTGTCTCTTTCTCAAATTCCTCAGGTGCAAGTAGATCCACCACACCATGTTGAATTCCAGTCACAAATTTTTCATGTTCTCCAATTAAGCCAACATTAATGAGCTCTTTTGATTGCAATAACAACCTTTTCTGCTTCACACTGCACAGAAACATGTCAACCCTTCACCACAAATGAATGTATGGTAGAGATATCAACGCACAGTTCCACAATAGGTTGTAACAAATCGTTTTTTTCTCACAACTCCAAGCCCAAGGCTCAATGTAATGTTCTCTATCATCCAACTGGCCATTTTTTTAAAAAGCAAGTCCCCCAGCAGACCACATTTCTATCAATTGAAGGTTATTCATGAAGTTTAGGGTTCCTGCTCCTCCAACACTGGCATACCACTCAAGATTCATCAACAAACCAAATGGAAGGATTCCCCAGCTTACATTGCTGGCGACTGCCCTATCTTTTGACTTTGCAATCCTTCAGAAGTTACATGAAGAAGAGGAAGATATCAAAAGAAGAAAAGGAGCTGATAAGATCAGGAGAGCAAAAGAAAGAAGGACCTTATTAGATCTTCATCTTGAAGAAGAGAAGCTGGTTGTGAAGGCGGCAATGCAAACCCGCCCATCTGCAAAAACCCCACAAAAGGAGTCATTGTTAAAAAAGAAGGCAAGGTATTTCTGAACAATGTAGCAACCATGAAAGCGATGGCAACTACATCATGAAGCCCCTGTAGAAAAGGCAACTACGCAGACCAATTTTTTGTCACTCAAGAGAAGAGACAGATATAGTTTAGGCTGCATGATCACAAAGGGGAAAGAAAAAACATATATTCTAAAATCTACAACCGATCAAGAAGTCGTTTTCTCACCTCAAGTAAGACACCGTTAGGACATGAATTGAGTAGGTCGAAGGCGACAGCAATGTCGGAGGCTAAATGCGCAATAGAAACCACGCCCGAGTGGATCCAATACCAACATTTGGCCAATCCTTCCTGCCGCTGCAGGTTACTGAGAATACTCTCATCCTCAAACCTGAGCCGTATTCTCACTCCCTTCCTACCCTCACCTTCCCTCCCCGCCTCCATCTCTTCCTCTTCAATATATCTCTGATATCCGCTCGGAAAAAGAGCTCTCTTCGTTCCTTCCGTCTGTCGGTCCTCACTCAGCGAGCGCGCGTAAGAGCGTTCCTCTCTCCCTCTCTCCCCGACGACAGTGACAATCGTGGGTTTAGGGTTTCTGCTTTTAGGGTTTAGAGCTTTAAACCCTAACATACGAATGACAAAAAGACGAATGCTCACGTTTTCGACATCACTTTGCAACTATTCATCCATCACCTGTCTCGGGCACAATAGTAATAATATTATTATTAGGGTCTGGCAAATTTAGAAAAAAAAATTCTTTCAAATTCCAAAAAAAAATCAAATTTTAATTAATTTTTTTATTGACAAGACAAACCTTAATCTCCAAAATTAATTAATTATTTATTTATTTCAACAATGAATGACCTTGCTATGTAGTTATGGTAGTGTTGCATAATCCAAACACATATAAAAGTTATTACAAAAAAAGATTTAATTATTTTCATTGTCAAATCCTAAAAGTTGAAAAAATATTATAATATTTGACAGATTTGGTGGCACCTCAATGCCAGATTTTCTTTTTTTTTTAAATGAATTTTTGGCACATGAAATATTATTTTTGAATGTTTTCTAGCCCACATTATAAAATTATTTGTATTTTTGACATGGATGAAAACATCATTTTTCATCAATTTTGATACACACAATATCATTTGCTACATTTTTCTAGTTCTTATTTGCATCTCTTTTTTTTTACATGAATTCTCAATTCTTGTTGCCAACGAGGTTCAATATGCCATTGAAGCATAATTACTATACAAAATAAAAATAAATTCACCAACCATCTCCAACTTGTCAATAACATAATTTTTTTTCTCATGATTTAGTTCCTATTTTTGTAAGAATAGACAACAAAAAAGAGTGCCTTTGAATTAACTTACAATTTTTTTTTTAAAAATCTCTCAAGCTAATGGTTCATGGGGATAATAAAGACAATTATTAACAATTTTCTTAATATTAATATTTATTTTTTTCCTTTTTACAATGTTGTTAAAATAGTGATCATTAAAGATTTAACCATAATTGGCTATACAAAAAAAAATCACAAGATATTTCTTTGAAAATCCTTCTATATTATGGTTACTTAGCACAACTTAAAATAGAAATTTGGTGATTTAAAAAGATATATATTGGAAATCTAATAAATTTTGGTCAATGTTTTCCCAAAAAAATCTCATGTAGGAAAACAAAATGAAAAAATCCATCTCAATTTGAATCAAATGATAACTTTTGAAATCATAACCTTAAATCCTAACTATACTTGAAACTACATTCATTTTAAGAACCCTAAACAATAATATACTTGATCATTTGCCATGAGTTGGAAAAAATACATAAAGGTCTTGGAATTTTTTTTGGAAAATTTCAAACCTTACTTGAAAAAGGTAACTAAAGTTATAAAATATATAATACCCAAAATCACATTTAAAAAGAAAAAAATCAATACTCGCACAAAACTAATAATTACATAGGTTTTAATATGATGCACATTATATATCTACTAGATTTTAGGGGGGAAATAACAATATAAACGAAGATGATATGATTACAAGTTTTTTGTTGTGTTTATGACACTAAACTTGCCATTATTGATAGTTGAAAAAAAAAGGCTTTGAACATTGTCCAAAATTATTAAATGTTTGTGAGGTCACACCATCTTGTCCATGTTCGAGATCTATGGTCTTTTGTTTTAACTTTTTTTTTAAAATTTATAATCAAATCATAATGGTAACAATAGAACAAGAATGTGGTTAAGGAAATTGTACAAGAAAAGTGGATGAGTACCATATTTGAATTTGGTACTCTTTTATTGAAAGTTTTTTTATTGGTTAATTAATTCCTATAAAAATGATTTTACTAATGTCCCATTAGTTGTTAGGTTGCCAAGTCACAAAAAATGGATATTCACTTTGGAAACATTTGTGTTTATTTAAGATTCTCCAAGAATCATTGAATTTTCAATTCTTGAATCATTCAAAAATTAATATTGGCAAATATTCTCTTGTTAACATTGAATTTATTTTTTTTGCAATATTTTAGTTTATAGCCAAAAGCTTTTTTTTAATTATATGTTATGGCAAAATCCAAAATTTGGCAACATTTTTTGAAGAATTATATGTTTGTACCCAAAATGCTACAAAATTAATGTCAAGGAGATTGCAAAATCATCTATAAAATCAATTGCCGCCAATTACCTCACCCCTAAAGCCAAACAACTTTGAAGATATTGCAAATGGCTAAGTAATGAATTTCTTCTTAGTATTATTTTTGAACAAATTCTCCTTCAAACTATTATTTGAATCAAAGATTATTCGTATCATGATTTCTGAATAGATCAAATTTGTGAGTAAAATCAAACTTATGAAAATATTATTTAATGTAAAGTTAGTAACTAAAAAACAAAGAACATCATAGACAAATCACAATGACTTTTCTATTACATCTATTGGCAAACTAAAAATTGATTTCAAAGTGCTCTTCAAATCAACCACATGAAAATTAATGGTCACCAAATAGTTCTATAAATGGCTAAACACATGTCTAAACAATGTGTTGACATTGGGGACTTCAAGTAGCTATCAAAGGAAATGTTGTGAACCTTAAATGGCCTTTTATGCATTGCTCATGCTTAGCAAGTTCAAAATCAATAAACATTTGATTATAAAAGTTGCCATTATCAAAATCAACATCAAGTTCCTTTGACTTTTGATTTTACAACACAATTTTACTTCAAATAATTTGAGGCAAAAACAACAACAATAGATTTGTTTGATTTTAAAACAAAACCAAAAGTGGTAATAAAAACACTTGACCTTGAAACAAAAATAACAACAATACTAATTTCTGAACTTTTGTCAATAAGAACCATTGAATTAAAAGGCTCAAAACCAATTTGATTTTCAAAAGGAACCTCTTGTAAAAATAATACATGAAGATTAAAAAAAAAACAAACAAAATATTTTTTAAATAAAAAATTTGGTAATTCTTGCATAACATAAAGGACATACCAACATCAACCAAAACTAATTTTTTTTGGAAAATTGAATCAATAGAAACCAAATCACATCACTATCTTCAACATGTAAGTCCTGCACAACAAAGAAAAAATTATAATAAAGAAACAGAAATCAAATCAAATAAAAAAAACATAAAACAACTTAACTTTCTCTTTTCAAATGCTTATTTTTCTTTACTAATAATGTTGTTGTAATGAAGAAAACAAGTGCCTTTCAATTCATTATTGATAATATGTTGCATAGAAGTTTCATAAATGTTTATTGATTTGGTTGAACTTGCAATTTTTAAGAAAAATGTAAATCACAAATGAAAAAACTTAATTTGCAACAATAACAACATTTTTTTTAAAAAAAATGGAATGCAAGGAACAATATTTTAAAAGTGGAAATTTTCATTTTTCATATGAAATGAAATTTAAATGATTTATAACTTCCATGTCATATTCTTTTGGAACAAAAACTTCTTCCATCTAAATAATTCCAACTCCTTTTCCAATTTTGTTGGAAATATTTTTTTCTTTCAAGGAAAAATAATAATAAATTAGAACATCAACAATTTGCCATAGCTAATTACAACCAACATGAGCTGCAGTGAATGAAATTTCGTCATTTTTAAAATTTTAAATATGAAAAACGTAAAAAAAGAAGATAAAGACTAAGTTATTTATCATCAAACCATTCAATGGGATGATGATGATGAGTCAATTCCTTTAAAATAGTAATGACATCACTAATTAATAATCCATAAATGGTCTATTTATAAACAAAATGTTGTAGAATATCAATATGATAATTTTTAGAAACTTTTAACAAAACTTCAAAACAACCCCAATAGGAAGATAAATTGAATTAAATTAAATTGGATTCAACTTTTTATAATTCAAAATAACTTTCCACCTTAAAATTTGATAAAAAAAAAACCAAATCGCATATTAAGTTTAGATGGAAACATGAGTTGACACATTAACTTAACAAATGTCTATTGTTCCTTTTGAATAAAAAACACATTAGAATTTTTAATGAATTTTCCAAAACTAACATTAAATGACTTCAATTTCATTTTATCACCAACAACCTTGACCCAATGGTACCTAACTTTAGTAAAAATATTGAGTGGGACAATAGGAGCTATGTTTGATTCAATAACATGCTAGTTTTGTCTTTACTTAATCAAATGGTCAATACCTCATATCAAAGATTGAATGTTATATTCCAACAAAACTCAATTAACATTTAACCTAATGAAACCCAAATATAAAAACTTGAATGTTGTAAAACCTAATCCAAAAATTTGAACATCAAATCTACTATATATATAATTATTAAATTATAGTAAAGGAAATGAGTAAAGAAGGAGGAAAAAAGACTAGGAGGAAAAAAAAATTACATTATTTGTCAACCTCATGCTTTGGGAGGTCCATTTTGTGGGTTCAATTTAAGGTAGAAACATAAAACAAAAAGGAAATGGAAAGATGACATACATGTAATATATATATATATATCATGGGAATTTTGCATAGATGAAGTTTGTAAATGGACATTTCCAAATTTTTAAACCTCTATGAACATTAATTCAAAAATTTGAACATACAATCAAAATTGAATTAAGGTACTTACTTAGTGGGAGGGTACAAACTCCCATATTTTACAATTTGAAAAACAAAAAATGACATATATCAATGAACCCCATAATAAAATTTTCATCTTTAGAAAAAATTGTAATGAATGTTTTGATTTCATAACTTTAGAACTTTCGTCATTCAACAAAAGCATTTTTAGCCCAAACCTCAACATATTTGTTGGCTTTGCAATTGCCTCTATTAACATTATCCAACTTAGTCTTATCAACACAAGAAATACCTAAACTTGGATCCTTCATCAATAACATATTCATCATCAATGGTAGGAACCACATCATAGTCAATTGTAAAAACAATAACATCAATTGAAGAAAAAACATGGTTACCATAGACATCAATTACAAGAAGGGCTTCAAAATCATCAAAATTCGACAAAATTGTAAGGGAGTAACAATTTGCTAATAATTGAACATTGCCATTCATTTTAGGAACTTGGGAAAGAACAACAAATTTTTATAGTTGTAAGTACATGTTGGATCCATCATCGAACCATAAAATATCAACACCTACACAATTAGTAGAAAAAGGTTCAAAATCAAGAGAAAATATAGAATTAGAAAGTGGTAAATAATTAGTGAAAGGAGGTTCAAATGTTGTAAACATTAATCCAAAAGCTTTTGAAGTTGTGGATATTGTAAACCTTGATCTATAAGGTTTTGAGGTTGTAAAGGGAGGAAACCTTCCTACATAAGCTAGAACATCAAATACCTCAATTAGTTTAATGGGGATTAAGTGACATGAACTTTATAAAAAAAACTTCATTAATAGAATTTAATTTGGAATTATTTTTGCAATGCTTTTTGGAAGCCAATTCATTGTTCCAAAGAAAAAAAACATTATAGTTTGTAGTAGATGTGGAAAAGAAAAATGCTACAACATCACAAAAAACATTGCAAGATGAGGTTGCATTGAATAAGAGCACTTTAATTTGCAATAGATGTAGAAAAGAAGAATGCAACATTATCATATTGTCATACAAAACTTTACAAGATGAAATTGCATTGAAAAGAACATTGTAGTTTGTAACACACATGGAAAAGAAGAACACAAATAACAACAACATTTGCAACATTGCATATAATGTTGTAAGAGACATGGGAAAAAAACACACAACGACACAACCCAACCAAAGAGCAACACCTCCAAAGCAAAGAAACCATGAATGGAGAAAAGGGAGGAAGGAAGGAGAGAACGTGGAAAAATAATGGGTGAAGGAAGAAGGAAAGGGTAAAAAAAAAGAAAAAGATATGAGTATAGGAGGAGGGAGGGGGAGGTAAAGGAACGTAGCAAAAGAAATGAGTAGAGGAGGGAAGGCATGAAGAAGGAGAAGAAAATGAAGAAAATGAAATTTTTTTACTGGTGAAATTTTGTTTGTTGGCAAAATCAAAAATAAAAAAAATCAAAATTCAAGTGTTGTTGAAGAGTTTTAGTTGCCATTAATTTATTTTTGTAGGTAAAAATGTATATTTAGTATTTTGGTTGATAGCTAGATTTGACTAGGTCATTTAAAGGACTATTGCCAATTCTTTTTCATCTTCCTACAAGTTTTTGCCATTTTGGCTCTAAAAGAAATTCCCTAAAATAAAGTTTGCTAGAAAGATGTTATTGCCATACTTACATTGGAGGATCCATTTTGTGCTCATTGTCATCCTCGTGCCTTCGCTTTGCAGCTATTGTTTAAGGTAAGGACATAAAGCAAAAAGAAAAAAAAGAAGGCGGAAAGTTAGAAAGAGATGAAAAGAAAAACCTAACAAGACTTTTAAGTAGGTGAAGGTTTTGATAGACCTTTAGTGATTCAAGTTTTCTCCCTTCGTCTTTCCCTATTATAAACTCCTTTTAGCTTAAAGAAGTTATTTGTAGTAGTCATATCAATGTTCCTTTTCTTAAATTGTGTGATGTTGTTCAAGCGGCGATCATTCATTCATAAGTGGTATATTTCGCTGAATTTTGGCAATATTCAAAATACGAAAGTAAATAAAATCTTGAGCTTCTTTTCATATTGTAGGCAATTGTGGCAATTTTTGGTGAATTTATTTCCCAAAAAAGGGAATTTGCAACAGAATCTTTCCTTTTCCAAAACCCTTGGGTGGTTACCCACTTCTTCTCTGTTGTTGCAGAGTTGGAAGCCACCTTAGCACTCTTTTCAAAACCCTAGAAGAAACACTGGATCTTCAAACTTCAATCCAGGAACAATTATGAAGAATAGCACAACAGCACAACAGTGCGCGCACACACATTTGCAACACAATGACCATTCAATACATGATAATTTGCGAATGGGTTGCAACTATATAAAGTATATGCCATATAATCTTTGCATGAAATTGAAGATGACAAAATTGCTGAAGTACTCAATTCACACATGTTGTTAACCTCAGACAAGGTTTCCTTACACAATTCACTTCTGTGAATCATGTTTCTACATAACATTGACAGGAAACTTGATACAGAGTTGTGAATTGTGCTCAAAGGGAGTAATGTAAAAAGTCCACTGGAATACAAGGGCAGCAGGCCACAGAAAGCTTCCCACCACTGGTGAAAGCTTGACTATCTATCTACATGTTTGCGGGTTCTGCTTCTCTGTTGCTAGCTAGTTAGGGTACAAGGAAAAGTTCATGTTAGCAGCACTTACTTCCAGTCAAGGATCTCCAATAAGCAAAGGACTTCGTTGTCATTGTTGGCTGCATCAGTAAAGTCAAGCTCAATTCCAAACACCTCCATTCGACCGCATTTGCCATCAACTAAGAGGAGTGCAATCCATGCCCTGATTTCAGATACAAATGGGTACAAGGGTGAGATTTGAAGGTAGTCATAAGCATGAGCTCTATAACCCGGTCCATCCACATAATCGAATCCTGACTTGCCTATGATGCAAGCAACTCGATCCTGGTCTCGCCTTCTTACCAATAAGGACACATGAATGTCTTCACTGAAACAGACCTCAAACTGTGATGACACAGGTACTGCCATCTTGTAAGCCTGGGATTGCAGATGGACCTGCATACTTTCACAAATTCCTGCTGGAGGATTGAAAACTTGAGTACGGACGAGAGCTCCATTAACAACAGCTGAATACACAGAAGAAGTACCCTCCCAGATATCTACATAAAATTCCAAATCATCAAATGTGAGCTTGGGTGCTGGCATAGGTCGGCTTCTTTGCCGCTTCTGAGAAAAGCTAGCGAAAAGCTTGTGATAACCTCTGGATTCTCCAATAGCTAAGGATGATCCCTGGCTGTGACAAGTGGATGGCCATCTCTGTGCACACAGACGCTTCCACAAGTAGTCGTCCTTGGCTAACTGCCTCCATGACTTCGACACACACATACATGCTGCCAAATCCGCCCCATTCAAAGAGGGAAAAATTACCTTCAGTACCTCTGCAGGACAGGATATTTCTGGCATTCTTCACTCCGAACTAGTGTCTTCGACCTCTCCCTCCTGCACGTCTTCTGTGCTCGCTGTCAACACAATTACCTCACCAAGTTTCTTCACTCAACTCTCTCTCTCTCTCTCTCACACACACACACAAATACTTCCCACTGGTGTCTTCAACCCTGCTCCTTCTCTGTACAACATCCATCATCTCTTGCTGCCATAGTCATGATCAGAAGCCGATAACAACAGCATCATCATCATCATCATCAAAACTGCAGAAACGAAATTCGCAAGGAAAGCAAGCGCCTGTAGTGGGTGAGTTGTTTCAACAAGCTTTTTCCATTGACCGGAAACCCTAGCAAACCCTAATCCGATTTTTCTTGAGTCAAAACCCCAAAACAACAAAGATGAAGAAGAAGATGATGATGATGAAACTCTGTCCTATTTGGTTTGAGCCCAAATAGGAGAACAGGTTCAGGAAATGTCAAGAATGGGTATAGTAAATTGATGTCTAGAAAGCTTGATGTCTGCAACACTATCACAATTAGTGCAAAAATTTAGCATAACAGAGGGAACTACCTGTTGGTTCAAGACCACTTAAAGATCACCAATTTAAGCTGTCCAAGCAACAACATCAACAAAATTGGAATCAATAGGTCTTTTGGTGGAGAAATTGCTAGCACTCGCCATATTGGATAATGATGCTACAAAGCAGATCATGATAAACAAAATATAGAAATCATCCCTTCATTTGCTTCAAAGCTTGTTCATGTCATACCCCAGCCCCAGTAGTGTGATGTATTGATTTTATGTCCATCAGTTGTGCAATCTCCAATTGGCCTACCCATCAAGCAACACACGGTGATATTAGAACTCTAGCATCTTAAGGATCAGCCATTTTCAATCTTTAAAACAGCTGCGAACAAAAGATGAGGAAAAAAACATCCATTGGGTCAGGATCGTCTTCCTTTTCCAGTAATTGTTTTGTTGAAGATCCACGAACAACAATGTAGCTCTCATGGCCACATTTTAATCCTCTTAGTTTCATAGAGGATGATTGAGGTGCTTATTGGGCATATATATTGGATTCATTTTTGGATGTCTTTTCATGTTGCAAACTCTCATCTTCTTCTGTGTCATGAGATTTTTTGAGCATTTTCAAAAAGATGAACATCTGTCTACATGTCTTTTGCACTACAAATTTCTTGTATGTCACTTGCAACTTGTATTTTTGTGTTGCAAAATGAACACATTTTCAAGCATGCAAATATTAGTCTAAATATATATGGTTTGCTATTTAGATTTCCAAATTCTTGTTCCAAATATTTGGGGTTGATGACCCCCATGTGCAAAGGGTTGGACCTCCGAATGCACCTTTGAGGTTAACATGTTTCCATAGCATTCTAAGGGGTTAGTATTTGTGTGTTCAAACATTTTATATTGGGCATAAATCTGAAGCTAGTAAATTTGATTGAACTAGCTGGAACTTGAAAACTTTTATCACATTAAAAAAACTCAAGATTGCACACTTACAACACAAGTTGTCAATGTATGCATTTATGTGTTTGGGGATTGGAAAAAAACTCCCAACCATCACCTTATATCAAGTCATCAAAGAAAGTGTAATTATTGGAATTGTACTCAGGAAGAAATTGTGTCAACACAAGTCAAGAAGCACCATTTGGTTGTAGCCTATGTGTAAATGCAGCAATTGCGACTTCACAGGCATGGTTGTCATTGTTGGCCAAAGTTTTCTAGATTGATTCCCTTCTTTTTGGAAAAAAAGAGATGGGTAAGATGACAAATGCACATGCTTCCTGCTATCTGCAGAAAAGTTACAACCCTTTAAGGTGAGATATCTCCAACAACTATGAAATCTCACCAGAATTCTTGTACAAGGAATAGCCCTATTAATTTAGCAACAAACAACCATACTATAAACTCACTCTTTAATCAACTTAGCACTTGGTCCTATTCCTGGCATCTTACAGCCTTTAAAGAATCAACATATTTCAAACATCACTAAGAAGGAAAACCCATGACCCATATAACATCATTTCAAAGGAGATCACCACAAGTCTTAGAGTTTGGTTTGTTATTATTGTTATAGTTCAGAAAAGGGCAACTGTTGATCTCATCTAGAAAAGATGTCTCATTCAATAGCTTCAAGACATGAAAAATTTCAAAGGTTTTCGAACACATGAACTGAAAGGAACATAAGGCAAAGGACGGTACATCATGGAACGCAACTAAAATTTTCATTAGTTGCATAAATTTAATTACACACAACATGTGGTTGCAAATATGATTTAAGCATGACATTATCACAAGTCTTGTGGATGAAATATATATTCAAATGTACATTTCATCCTTTGATAGTATAATTAAATGTAACTAATCACCATTTTTTACAACTACAATACCACCAATTACACACTGCCACTTGTAAGGCAAATGTAAATTAAAATTTAAAAAATTACATAGCCTTTTTCATCTCACTTGTCGCAACCTTAACCTTGGGCTCACGACTAAAGTAAGGGCTTACGAAGGTGCGGGCCAAGAATGAAGCTTGGGAGTCACATTCATACTCCTGGTAGTGTAGAAAAGTGTGAAAGAATGAACCCCCACATTCCCAAGTGAACTCCCACTTTGGGAGTTAAAGTCCTGAATCTTCATAGAACAATTGCAAGGGTCAAAACCCATTGGATTAAAAAGTTCCTTATATCATTAAAAAGATCTTGGAAATAGATGTCTAAAATGGGTTCGCATGATGCATTTGGGTAATTAAAACACTAATTATGGCCAAAAGAAGGGTCGAAAGTCAAATTGACAATTTGACTTCCAACCACTAAAAGCCAAGAATCACCCTGATTTCCTTACGTGCAAGTGGCATGCCACATACCGTTAAAAAGCTCTCAACAATGATTACAACTTTGTTTTAGACCTCACTTCAATCAAAGGTTTGCACACAAAGTTATAGGCCTCCAAAGTCGTGAAAGTCTCAATTTTGGGAATTTTGAGATTCCCACTTGGAAATCCTTGGACAAAATGACATTTGGGTGCTATTCATGTGGTCAAGCATAGAGTATATTATGAAAGGGAAGGTGGTGGCTTCCCCCAAGTCCAGGCCATGGTGAGTCTTATGAATCCGTGCACCAATAGTCCTCTAACTATGCACTAACCAACTTATTGTTTGGTTTGTGCAGGTCGGTGTGAGTAATTGAACCACTTGTCATTCATCCTAGTCCCATCTCAGAGTTGCAACATGCCCTTCTACCCCTGAAGTGTTCTGAACCACACAACGTGCCCTAATTCTTCCTTCCGTTATCTTCACCTTTCAACTTGCAGTTAAGTCCATTAAAAAGCTTGGGGGTGCATCATCATTCATCCAAATTGGATGGTCTAAGATTGTTCCATGTGCACAATTCATATCATGCCACGTGGCTTAAGGTGAGGACTTCTTAAAAATAATTTAAATTTTCATTTAAGTAGGTAGGTAGGTAGGTAGATATGTAGGTAGGTAGGTATGTGGATAGGTAAGAAAGTAGGTAGTTAGGGAGGTATAAATTTAGGTGAATAAAAAAAATGTAAGTAAATTAATTTGTTAAAACAATTTTAAGTTCATCCCATAGAATTTAACCTTTTTAAATGGTCCATCCCAAATTATGTTTTTCTTTTGGACATTTTAAATACACTTTTTTATATAGTCTACAAGATTTAAATGGAAGACAAAACACATGGGATAAATTTTCTAGTAATAATATGCAACTAGTTTATAATTATAAAATTTATCCCATGTGTTTTGTCTTCCATTTAAATCTTGTAAACTATATAAAGAGGTGTACTTTTGTTCTTTTTTCAATGTTATAAACTATATAATTAGATGTGCATCAAAAAAATTTAATCCCAAATTAAAATAAAATCAACATAATAAGACTACCTACCTATTTAGGCCTTACTTATATATTTACCTACCTACCTACCTATTGACCTACCTTCCTAGCCTAGCAACCTAATTAACATATATAAATAAAATGTACAAATATATAACATATTTTACTTAAAGCACTACTTACCAACTAACACTTAGCCTAACCTACTACCTATTAACTAAAGCAACCTACATTGCACATTAGTTAGGTTCACATGATGTATTTATGTTTAAACCAAATATGCCACATACAACTTAAAATCATGGCTAAACATTAGTTATACTAAAACATGGCCAAATTTGAACTAATTTTATAAAACACCTTAGCTAAATTAAAATTTGATTAAACTTTTAAAAATTCTTGGTTAAACTAAAATTCAACTAAACTTACAAGACACATATGGGTAAACTTTGGTTAAACTAATTTTTTTAAAAACCTATAAGACACTTTGGCTAAACTTTGGCTAAATTAAAATTTAACTAAATTTATAAGACACCTTGGCTAAACTAAAATTTGACCAAACTTACAAGACTCATTGGTTAAACTAAAAATTGACCAAACCTATAAGACACCTTGGTTAAACTTTGGCTAAACAAAAATTTGACTAAACTTATAAAACACTTTTGGTTAAATTTTGGCTAAACAAAAATTTAATTAAACTCACAAGACATTTTGGTTAAATTTTGACTAAACAAAAATTTGGCTAAACCTAAAACACATTAGTTAAACATTAGTTTTTTTTTTTTTGGCTAAACCTATAATGCACCAAATGACTAAATTAAGATTTGACTAAACCTACAAGACACTTCGGCTAAACAAAAATTTGGCTAAACCTACAAAACACATTGGTTAAATAATGGCTTAATTTTTTGGGGTAAACATATAATACACCAAGTGATTAAATTAAAATTTGACTAAGCCTACAAGATATTTTGGCTAAATTTTCGTTAAACTAAAATTTAGCTAAACCTAAAAACACATTGGTTAAACAAATGGCTTCATTTATTTGGGTTAAACCTATAATGCACCAAGTGGCTAAACTAAAATTTAATTAAACCTACCATACACCTTGGTTAAACTTTGGCTAGACTAAAATTTGGTTAAACCTACCATATATCTTGGCTAAACTTTTGCTAAACCTAAAAACACATTGGTTAAAAATTGGTTAAATTAAAAAAATTAGCTAAACCTACCATACATATTGATTAAATTTTAGCTAAACTAAATTTGAGTTAAACCTACCATACATCTTGATTAAATTCTAGTTAAAATTTGACTAAACCTACCATACACCTTGGCTAAATTAAAATAGAAAAAATTAAAAAATTGGCTAAACCATGGAAAAATGAAATCTTATCTAAACATGAACACAATTTTTATAAAAAATTTTGGCTCAAAATAAACCTTACTTAAAATTTATGATTTAGTATTTAATATTGGGAAATTTTCATTTTTTATTATTCATTTTTTGGTTAATATATACTAGTTAAATTTTAATGAAATACTTATTAACATTAATTATTTCATAATTTATATTAACCAATCAATTAGTTGATAGTAATAATTCATCAATAATTAATACTCATTTAATATGATCATTATATCATATTACTATATGATGTTGCCACTATAATTTATTAACAAATAAGAAATTTAGTCAAGTACAAACATAAATTTTTATTGAAAGGAAACTAAAACATGATGCTCACAACATGGAACATGACATTAAGAACTCCTCAAGGTTCTCATCACATGAAATACACAAACTTATGCAATGAAGAAAAGAAAACCAAACCATCAACACCAAGGTATTTAATTAAAAGACTGAACTTCAAATAACCAAACTAATATAGGTAAAAAAAGTAAGTCAACCTTGTGAAAGTAACATAATTACTTTCCTACTCTAATAACTAATAAAACCTAACTGGTTGAGCTTGAATTCTCAACACTCCCTTTCAAGCTCAAATCCACTTCTAGTACACCAAGCATTTTTTTAAGCTTCCTTAGTTTGCATGTACCTAAAGCCTTTGTGAAAATGTCAACAACAGAATAATTTTTGTAACCAAACTACTTCACATGTACCAATTGCTACGCCTTTGTATCCTACCTCTATGCTTAATAATGTAATTGTTGGTTGTTTCTTACTACTCCAATTAACAACACCACTTCCAAAAGAAAACATGAAACCACTGGTTGATCTTCTATTTGAAACATTACCAACCTAATCAACATATGTGTATCCATGTATTTGTAACTGGTTCTTAGCTTCATAAAAAATTCCACACTTCAAAATATGTTTTATGTACCTCAGTATGCACTTCACATGCATCCAAATGTGGCTTTCGTGGTGTTTGCATGAATTGACTCATTACTCCAACTGCATAATTCAAATTTGGCCTTGTGATGGTCATGTAAATCAAACTCCCCACTATGTATCTATACGTAATGGTATCCTCCACAAGGTCTCCTTCATTTGCACTTAATTTCACAGTTTGCTCCAATGGAATTGAAATGGGTTTGCAACCTATCATCCCATATTCGAACAATTTGTTCAAAGCATATTGTTTTTGTAGTAACCATATCCTTTTAGGGGACTGGATTACCTTAATGTTGAGGAAATAACGCAACTCTCCCAAATCCTTCGTCTTAAACTTTTGCTTCAAACGCTTTTTCAAATCATAGATGTCTACATCATTATCTCTTGTGATAATCAAGTCATCAACAATGTAGATGATTATGACTACAATCCCACGATCTGTCTTTTTCACATATAATGAAAAATGTACATTGGATGTTTGAAATCCACTTATAACAAGATACCAACATATTTTATCTGACTAAGCTCTAGGTGTTTGCTTCAAGTCGTACAAAGCTTTCTTCAACCTACAAACCAAATTAAAATGTGTTTGGTCCACATAACCTAGTGGTTGTTCCATGTACACTTCTTCCTATAAATCTCCATGAAAAAAAACATTTTTTACATCCTTTTATTACTACCATAATAATGGTTACTCTTATAATTATCATTTTTATAACTAAAATATAAATCTCCTCATAGTCAATGCCATAAGTTTGGGCATAACCTTTGGTAACCAATCTTGTTTTGTACATTTTCATAGATCCATCTTCATTATGCTTGACTTTGTACACCCATTTGCACCTAATTGAATTATTGTCCTTTGGTCAAACTACCAATTCCCAAGTAGCATTAGCATCCAACGTCGCCATTTTTTCATCCATGGCATTGTCCCACTCAGGGTTTCTAATTGCCTGTTCAAAATAAGTGGGTTCAACCTCTTGTATAATTCTCACCATGTATGCATAATGATGAGCTACAAAGCCATCATATGTGAGTCTTTGTATAAGGTACTTGATTCGTGTGGATCTTTGTACTCCACTGTTGTTGTTAAATGTTTTCAAAACTTTATTGGCCATCCGAGCTCTGAGAATAGTAACTGAAAGGACTTTTAATTCTTCACCCACACTATTTCCTAAATCACTTAACTCACCATCTACCTGATACTTTCTAGATGATGTTTGAGAACTACCATGTATATGTTTGAAGATCTTAATATTCCTTTCCATGGAATGCTACTAGACCCATTAATTGAAGACTCTTGTGGTCCACTAATTAATTGTGATTCTTGTTCCACATTTGATGAAACATCACCATTTCTAACCTCTCCATCTTTTGTTATCTTCAATGGTGAATACCAGCTAACCATCTCATCAAACACAACATCTTTACTCACTTACAATTTTCGAACAGAAGGATTGAAGCATTTATATCTTTTTTATTTTGAGGAATATCCCATGAAGATACATTTTTCGACTTTTGGGTTTAGTTTTGATCTCTTTTCGTTAGGAACATGCACGTATGCAATGCAACCAAACACTCTGAGGTGTGAGACATCTAGTTTATTGCATGTGAATTTTTCTTCGAGTGTCATGCCATGAATTGTTGTTGTGGGTGTTTGATTCACGATATAGATTATAGTTACTATCGCTTCAACCCAAAAATAATTTGGCAAATTTTTCTCATTCAACATGGCACGTGTTATTTCTATAATGTGTTTATTCTTCCTTTCAGTAACTCCATTCTGCTGTGGGGAATAATTACATGAATATTTCCTTTGAATTCCATGTTCCTTCAAGTATTCATTGAAATCACTGAAATATTATCCCCCTCCATCTGACCTTAAGCATTTGATGTTCACACCCTTCTCCTTCTCCACTAATGCTTTGAAATTCAAAAAATGTTGAAACACTTCACCTTTGTGTTTCATGAAATAAACCTACACCTTCTTTGTGTGGTCATTAATGAAATTCATGTAGTACCTGCATCCTACAATGGATTTTATCTTCATGGTCCACACATCTAAGTGGATCATTTCCAAAGGTTTGGAACTTACATGAGTTGTTTGAACTAGGAATGGATGCCTAGTTTGCTTCCCCAATTGGCATGTTTCACAAACTTTTGACATCACTTCTTTTATTCCTTTGGGAAGACCTCCAACAAGATTTTGTTTCTTCATCAACTTAAAACATTGGAAATTAATATGGCCAACCTACTTGTGCAAAATTCCAATGTTTTCAACTCCTTTTCCATGTGTGAAAATATGGAACTCACCTCAAGTATGTTCGCATCTAAGGTGAACATTCGTCCATTCCTTTGCCCTTTTGCAATCAATTTGCCTTAGTTTTTCATGTCTTCTGCAAAACATCCATTTGAGTTGAATGTCACATGTAAACCTTGTTCCACCATTTAGCGTACCGAGACTAATTTTTTATTATTATGGTTAGAACATAAAGTAATGATAAATACTACATAAAAATAGATAAAATTTATAAATAGCTTCTACCACAAATAGGAAACGATCTTTCTAACGCATGAAAAATTGAGAATTGACGTTTTCATCATCTTTTGTAAAATCAAGTCCACCACGAATTTCTTTTCCATTTCTTTTGTAATTCCTTACTAATACATTTTTCAAGTATTTTGTTTGCCCATCTTGCATGGACAATGGCACCTTGCCAATTTGTGTGATGGGATGTGTAGTGTCATCACTAGTTTCCACAAATTCTGGTGTTTTCAAATCCTTTGTTTTTTTAAACCATTCTCCATGACTAGTGATGTGGTTTGAAGCTCCAAAATCCACATATTAAACATTGTTATATGATACACCTCCTATCATTGAATTTACCATGTGTTGCATCACAAATAGTTGCTCATCACTTTGATTGTTAATTGATGCATAATTTTTTTGTTGCAGCTTTCCATTTCATGCATCATGTTCCTTTTGATAAGAGTTCTTTGCCATGTGCCCAAGTTTCCTGCAATAGTAACAATTTGAGTTGTTATTTGGCTGTTGACCTCGATAACTTCCACCACAACTCCACAACTTCCTCATCCTCTAAAGTTTCTTTGTCCACCTCCATGAAGTTGACCTTCATGTTGATGATGTCCACCATGCAAACTTCCGTGTCGATCTCAAAATGAGGTTTTACCACCTCTACTTTTACTTCTATTAGTGTTTGAGTAGAAAACACTTCCTTGTGATCTTCCATTGGATGAAGTACCAACAACTATCATCTCTTCACTTACAAGGTTATCAAGTCTTGGATATCGATAAATGTTTTTCAAACTACAATTGAAAAATTTGACAAAAACAATTTCCCACGTGTGGAAATTTAGGATTATGAATTTTTTGATGGGGAAAGGCTATTGGGAATTCATAATTAGTAATGAAAAAAAACCTCCTCTCCCAGAAAACCCCCACACAACAACAAATTCAAACTAATGAAACTTGGCATGAAAAAACAAGGAAAATTTTGTATTGGTTTTTTTGTGAGTGTGTCCGATTCCATGATTATGTTTATTCAAGATGAAAAATCACCCAAGCAAACTTGGGATACATTGGTGAAGATGTATAACACCAATACATAAGCCCGCAAAATGTAGCTTAAACAAGAGTTACATAATCTACAGAAAAAAAAATGTACATCAATGACTATTTTACAAAGGTGAAAAACCTTTATAGAATTTGGGAGAACTTGAAAGAAGGGGTTTGAAGATTGTGAAACACAAATACATTATCAAGACTTTCATACAAAAGTTTGGTATGTAATCATGTATTTAATATCATACAAAATATTATACAAAATACATACATATACGACAAACCTATGTATAATATAAAATTTTGTATAATATTCAAAACATACATACATATGCAAGGTCCATCTTGTTCAACCCTAACCCTAACTCTAATCCAACAAACTTGAAGAAGAAAAACCCTAATTTTAACCCTAAAAACCCAAGGAAAGAAATAAAATCATTTTCTGAAACAAATCATTTGTGAAACCTCAAAAAGACATTGAGTGTTGCCTTGAAAGATGGTGGACTTTGTCTTTTTCAAAATATATTTGTTCCACTTCAAAATTCATTTTGAAGTCTTCTTAATGTAAACTTTTGTCATAGCAACTTTGCAAAACTACACCGCTCACATGTGACCATGTATTGATTTGAAATTGTGGTAAAACATGAAAAACTATGTCTACTACCATCTCTCAAAATTTCAGCTCAGTTGACTTCATAAAGTGAAAGATCTTATTATTTCCTTGAAATCACCTCAAACTAGGACTTAAACACAAAATGACTTATAACTCGTTCTCAACAACTCCAAACTCCTTGAGATTTGAAGAGACATATTAAATATATGTCTTCTATATCTATTCAAAATTTTAACTCTATTAATGATTACCACAAAGAGTTATCACTTTTTATTTGAACTAACTTCAAAATTGAAGTTGAAACATTAGATACTTGGATCTCTTTCAATACATATCCAAATGACATGAAATTTCTTTCACGTATATTATTTTTTATGATTTATAAGATCCCAAAGCAATAGATTCAAAAATGCTCAAACAAAGGAGATATGACCAAAAAACTAGATCTGACATAGAATATTCAAAAGCTCATAACTCTCACAAAACATATCCTTTTCTTTTGCAATTTTGAAAATAGAAGCATCTTATAATCTTATATAATCTCGCCAAGTTTCACTCCAAGATCTTTTCACATTAGATTTAGATTTAGATTTAAAAATCTAAGTTTTACAAGCTTTGATATGTTAATTTCTTTTCACCTCTTTTCTTTTCTTTTCTTTCTTTTGACATTTTTTCCTTTCCTCGTTTCTCTTTTGCACTTGATAAACTCCTATGATATTACTAAAAATTATCAAGTTCTAGTTTTATAAACTTTTTAGCTCTAGATCTCTTTCAACTCTCTCATCAAACAACTTTCTAACTCTAGATCTCTTTCAACTCTCTCAT